>Ga0307990_1000013_pt1 | contig 152416 bp, 131 predicted proteins | sample EllFjometagen129_FD_203168 | JGI IMG/M metagenome (GOLD analysis project Ga0307990, IMG submission 203168) | Marine microbial communities from Ellis Fjord, Antarctic Ocean - #129 | ecosystem: Environmental > Aquatic > Marine > Unclassified | place: Southern Ocean | collected 2014-10-08 | reverse complement strand
AGAGGTGATTACCAATGTTAACGAGTTCCTAGACTCACATGGTATAATAACCTTGCTCCTCTCTCTTGTTCTTTCTGATTTATTTAATGAAAGTAAGAAAATGTAAACTTAGGATGGTATAGCCAATACCTGGCTATACCGCAAAAGAATAACAATAAAACTCAACTTAGCTATAAAGATTAAATAAAATTCCATACTCCGGTTCATCGGCACTAATCATACCGTGAGAACATTGTGCTTAATTACAAAAGATGAAAAAGATGAAAATAAAAACGATCTCTTGCATTTCAATGGTCCTGGTTATAAGTCTTTTTTTAACTAATTGTCATCCAATCTCTCAAATCTCAACCTACAGCCTTATGGGAACAATATATGATGAGAATAATAAACCTTGGCCCTATTTAGATGTAAGAGCCTACGATAAGGATATGAGAACACAAGAACTTTTGGGAGAAGCCAAAACAAATTCCGAAGGTCATTATCAGATTAATTATACCTATGATAATTTTTCAAATTTGGAAATTAATTCGGCAGATTTGTTCATTAAAGTTTTCGTAAAGAAATCTCAAATGAATGAAGAGATAGGGAGAACACCAATATATTTTAATATCCCTCAAAGATTCAATTTCGATTTTAAAATTAGTGAGTCTACCGAAGATTATTTATCCGAATTTGAGAGAATAACAAATGAGCTTAATTCGTTATTGGGAAATCTAGAATCATTAGCTGATTTGAAAGAAAATGAAAATCAGAAAGATATCAGCTTCTTATCTGAAGAAACTGGAGCAAGCGTAGAAATAATTTCTCTATTACAAACATCATTTAAATTCTCTGAGGAATGTGATTCATTAATACCTCCCGACATATTCTTTGGTCTGTTTTATATGCAATTTCCATCAGATTGTGATGAACTTCTTTTAATCTCAAATGACAGTTTGATAAAAGGAATAAATGATGCAATAAAAATTAATATTATATCTTCAAAATGGCTTGATCAAATACCTGATTTTTTTTAAGACTTTAATCTTTTAAAAAGAGTTGAAAATAAAAACTAAGAGCAACAGCCAATATAAGTAAGCTGGGGGTCAGTGGTTAATTTTAAGTTTGTACATTTAATAAAAATTTTAACGATTTGACAGGTGAGTGGCTCTGAAATCACAGCCTACTCATATTGGCAACACGTTAAGACCAATAAATATCAATCATTGAAATCTTTAGTTTTTAGCGAATGCTAATCTAAAGATTAGCTACCAGCAATGACAAATCGTTATGAAATGAGAAGTCTTTTATATTATACCTGGAAATTTCAAATTATTTCTCTGCTTTTAGGCTTGTGCCTCGTTTCAGCAAATGCGCAAAACAGCATTTGCAATGAGGCATTGATGATTGTAAAAACAGCTGAAAAATACCACTATCAACCACGAGCAGTGGATAATGACTTTTCGGAACTAGTGTTCTCTGGTTTTATTACTCTTCTGGATCCTTATGGATTATATCTGTCAAAATCTGAATTGGAGGAACTGGAAGAAGCAAAATATTCCATTGATGATGAAATCTTAAACCAGAGTTGTTTCTTCTTAAAGAAAGCGACAGATGTCTTCAGAAATAAATTACTCAGTATCGATTCACTGCTGACATCTTTTGAAACCAGAGATTTTGATTACAACATAGATGATAGTATAACAATTATTAATGGTAGTGTTCTTCATTCCGACAATCAGAGGATGAACCAATGGGAGAAAATGATAAAACTTCAAGTTTTGTCTTCATACTTTTCCAATGTTGATTCTGTAGAAAAATCACAAGATGAGATTGTTGAACTCTTGCATGACCTGGAAAAGGTGCAGATAAGACGTGAGCAGCACAGGATAGAATCAAAAATTTTAGATAATGGTGGATTGGAAGAGTATGTTGGTTCATGCTTTCTGAAAGCTGTGGCCATGGCTTTTGATCCTCATACCTTGTATCTTACGCAAGCTGAAGAACAGGCATTTATTGGTTCTCTTTCTAAGGAGACAAAATCATTTGGATTCTACGTGTCAAAAAATGATTTTGGGGAAATAGAAATAGTCAAAATTATTCCTGGAAGTCCTTCCTGGAAAAGTAATGCATTAAATGTCGGTGATGTAATTCTAAAAGTAGGAGCATTTGAAATAGAAAAGGATTTTGATTGTATTGGTATAAAGGAAGCCTTGGATTTCCTGGCTTCGGAAGAAATAGAAAGGGCTGAATTTCTAGTAAGAAAAAAGAATGGTAAAGAATTAGAGCTTAGCCTGCAAAAAGAGAAAATTGATGTTCAGGAGAATATTATTCAGAGTTTTTTACTTGAAGGAAAAGCTAAAACCGGCTACATATATCTCCCTTCATTTTATTCCCAATCAGATGAAAATAATTTTAGCTATAAAGGATGTGCGAATGATGTAGCTAAAGAGCTAGTCAGACTTAAGAGAGAAGGAATATCAGGGCTCATCGTTGACTTAAGAGATAATGGTGGTGGCTCAATGCTGGAGGCAATTCTATTGTCAGGACTATTTATAGATTATGGTGCTTTAAGTATTAGCCAATCACGAGGCGTAGAACCGTTATCAATAAAGGACATGAATAGGGGAACAATTTATGGAGGTCCTCTTATTATTCTAATAAACACTTTTAGTGCGTCTGCTTCAGAGCTATTTGCTGCAGCAATGCAAGACTATAACAGGGCTGTTATAGTTGGAACAAAATCTTTTGGGAAATCAAGTATGCAGGAGATTGTGCCAATTGATGCATATAGGTTCAATAATCTTGAGACATATAAAGGGGTGCCTCGGGGGTATTTGAAACTAACCCGGGGAGTATTCTACAGGGTTTCAGGCAAAAGTCTTCAAGAAGAAGGAGTGATTCCAGATATTAAAATACCCTCTGTCTATCAGAATGATCAGGTTGGCGAATGTACCTATCCTTCTGCACTCGCTCCTTTAAGCACTGATAAGAAGACATATTATTATCCATTGAAGGATTTGCCTATTAAGACCTTGAATGATTTAAGCAAAGCGAGATTGATGAATGATTCAGCTTTTATTGTCCCAAATAAGCTAAGCAAGAACAACATTTGGAACCAGCGAGACTATTCAATTCCACTTAAATTAGAAGCATTCAAGCAGTATTTTCAAGCTATGGGAAGCGTAGATCCGCTTAAAGAAGAACTGTCATTTAGTGTAAAATATCCTAGTTATATTGAGAGTATTAATGAACAGTTTGAGTCGTATAATGATGTGAATGAAGGTAGTATGTCGCGTATTAAAAGAGATATTTATATTGGAGAAGCATATTCAATAATTAATGATTTGATTGATTTAAACAGAAAAACAGAATGAAATGAGAACCTATTTTAGCATGCTATTCATCTTATTGGGAGTACTTATTGTGCCTGACAAACTTCAGGCACAAGCTGATGACAATGCGTGGAAGTATATGAATGATATTTTTTCGACAGTCGAAAACTCAAAGAATGAGACATGGGCATATTTAAAGGCCGTTACACGGGGCAAAGGGGCCAGGAAAGTTGAGAACAAGCGACAAGAACTTATAGTAGAAGTCTGGAATGCAAAATACGCAGTTCAAAGAATACGGAAAATAACGCCAGACGATAGTCTAAAAAGTACAGTAGTTAACTACTTGTCTTTAAGTTATACAATCCTTAGGGAGGATTTTGATAAGATATTAGATATGGAAGACATCGCAGAACAATCGTATGATTTGATGGAGGCCTACCTCTTAGCCAAAGAGCAGGCGAATGACAAGGTCAATGCCGCGTTTGATGAAATGATTGTGGCTCAAAAGGCATTTGCCTCAAGGTATGACATAAACCTGGTCGAAGGGGATTCTGACAAAACCTCAGAACGTATAAGCAGGGCGAGTGAGACATTGAAGTACTATAACGAATTGTATTTGATATTTTTTAAATCATACAAACAGGAAATATATGTGATGGACGCAATGATGCGTAATGATCTCAGTGCCTTTGAGCAGAATACAAGTACTCTGCTTTCGTATTCATCTGAAGGATTGGAAAAAGCAGATACTATAAGGGGACTTCGGGAAGATTCAGAGCTAAAGCTTCAATTACAGAAAATACTAAGATTTTATAAGAATGAAGCAGAAGAAGGTTTCCCGGTTACGACAGACTTTTATATGAAGAAAGATAACTTTGAAAAAATATCAAAAAACTTTGAATCAATTAAATCCAGGGACAGAACACAGCAAGATATAGATACATATAACGAAGCAGTAGCTACATATAATCAGGCTGTTAATGAATCGAATGAAGTTCTTGAATCCAACAATAAGGAGCGAAAAAAATCCCTAAAAGAATGGAATAAAGCAGTCGAATCATTTTTTAACCGACATTCGAAATAGTCAGGATCTTCATTTAATGAATTACCCCAGGTATTCTGAGACCTTCTTACAATATTATGTTCTGTACGATTTTGGAAATGTTTTATATAAAAATGGAGTATTCCTTTACGAACCAGAGTTCACCCCATTCTTTTTTCAATAATAAACAAAATAGAGGTTATGAACCTCACCTTTGAGATACTTCATTCCAACAATGTCATTTTCTATTAAATATTCAGATTGTAAATCTAAAGGACAGAACCAATTAGTGTACCTTTAATCATTAAAAATTATAAAATCAAATATTATGAACTTTAAATCAGTATTATTTATCATTATTTGCTTTTCATTCTCTTTTTTAAGCGAAGCTCAAAAGCCCGTTTTTAAAAATCTAAAAATAACTTATACTCAACTTCCCTTAAAACCTTTAAATAAAACAATAAAATCTTATAGCTCAGAATTAATCATTGATATAACAACAGAAAACGGAGATATTGACAAATTAAAAAATCAATATCTTAAATTAGAAGGCTATGATAAAGCTGAAACCGGAGATATACATATCATCGCAGAATTTGGAGAATTTAAAGTTCATAAAGAGCTTATTACGGAAAATGTCTATAATGTTAATCAAGGCAAAAACCTCACTGGTTATTATTATAAGATCAAGTGTGAGTATCCTGTTACATTAAATTTAAAGGATTTAGCAGGTGAACTACTCTTTCAAGAAACCATTATTCACAATGAAAATCAAATGAACTTTGATATAGGAAAATGGTCTTATTCAACAGGTGAACTAGATTCAAAGTTAAATGAAGAAAAAGAAAAATTTACTGACTTAAAAAACAAGTTTGATAAAAAATCATTATCAGAGATAAAGAATTTGTTGGAAAGCAATTTTTCATATGTTGAAAAAACTAAGAAAATTAAAATTGCCACAGGTAAAGCAAAGAAACATGATTATTCAGATCTCAATGAAGCCGTTGATATTATGGAAAATGCATTTATTATGATATCCGGTCTGTCTGATAAGGAAAAAGAAACTGAGGAGTTTAAAAAAGCAATAAGTATCTGGGAAAAAGCCTTAAATGAATCGTCTCATGATAAGAAAGCCAGAATAAATGAAGAGATCACAACAATGCTATATTACAACCTAAGTATAGCTTATTGGTGGATGGAAGATTTTAACAAATCTATTGAATATGCACAAAGCGCTTTAATAAATAATACAAATAGCAATAAGCCCTCACAGCAAAACAAAAAGCTTATTAATAAAACAATTGAGATGATAAAGGACCATAAAACAAGACTTAAAATTCACGGTTTGATCTAACTGAATTCTTAATTGTATCTATATGAATAATTATAGAGAATACAGAGATTTACAATATTTTATGTAACCCTTTTTCAATAGATGCGACGGAACAGATAAATTAGATTAGAAAGGGAATCCTATGCTCAAATGGAGGCGTGACCTATTGTCTTTGTTATTGTTTGAAATCAACAATTGAATTGGTCCAAGAATAGAATTATATTTTACCCCGGTATTGAACCCAATATAGTAATCTCCGATATCATTATTTATAAAGTTTTGAAAAAGATCCTTGTTAGTCATGGCCATGTTCCCAATATTTACTGTTGCACTTAGATATAGTCCGGAAATTATTTCCAAATTAACTGTTGAGTTTACATAGCTGTAATTCTGGGTATAGACTTCAGCAAAATTATAACCGGCGAAGTTCATAAAAGTTAAATTATTATTGAACTGAGGGCCGCCCAATAAAAATATTCCGCTAAAACCCGGGTCATTAGAACGCAGACCAACTCCCGCTCCAAAATTATAGGTGAATCTTTTAGCAAATAATTTGTACCAATTATAATCTATAAGCAGAGTGGTGGAAAAATTTTTGCTTTCTGGGAAATAATATTCACTTTGAGTAGCATTTTGAGCTAAAACGATTGTGGGATTTGGACTATAGGCATTTTCAATCGAAATCTCCAGCTTATTTCCTTTTCCGGGGAAGTATAAATCGTCCGTAGTATTCATTTTATAGTAAAAATTAGATCCTAATGCAGCGGATTTGTCCCTTTTAGGTTCAGCTTCAGCATCAAAGTTCATGAAACCCTGGCCGGGTATATACAGGTTGTATTTATAATACAAATTGACTCCTAACTGATGATTTAGGCTCAGTGCACAATATATTCCATATCCGCTATCAAAATAATAGCGTTTATAGATTCCTAAATATTCATTTCCTAACTGATAGGGTAGTTCATAATTGTATGCATTCAGGAAATAATGGTCGGAGAATTGCTGACTTTTTCCTAGTTTCTTATCGAGTGCAACATTAATGCCCGGATCTTCAGCGATTTTTGCACTGATCAGAAAACGTGATGAGGGCGTGATAATATTACGAAGTGTGATATTTGCAACCAGTCCAACTCCCAGGTCAACGTCGAAATTAGGTGCTATACCTATAAGGGCGCGTTGATTTTCCTTTACATGAAAAACCAATACATAGGCCTCCCCATTTTTACTCTTTTTCAGAGAATATGTAAGTTTTAGAAAATGCTGTGTACCATACATATTTTCTATGGTTTCCTTTATATCCTTAAAAGAAACTGAGTCTCCGGGATGGATACCTGATTTCGACCTTACATATTTCTCATCCAGATATTGTAGATTTTCAACCTCAATATCACTGATTAAAACTTTCTTAACCTGCTTGAATTTTTGGGTCTCTTTATATTTTAGATCGTATTTTTTAACAAGTGCTTCAATTTCATCGTATTGTTTGCGCGCAGCTTCTTCCCCCAGCTTCTCAATTATCTCGCCATTGAGAAAATCACTAACCCCATAGTCCCCCAGTTCGGGATTTATTAGAATATCGCATTTCGAAAATTGGGCTTTCGCCTCAACAATACCAGCAAGAGCAATTGAACGTTGCAATATATCAGTAATAGAGGAGAGGTCTTCAGCTGCTACATCCTCGTCGAAACCAACATAAACACCAATAATAATGTCAGCTCCCATTTCAAGGGCTTCCTGAACAGGGAAATTATCGGTTATTCCTCCGTCAACCAGGAGCATTGAATCCATAGGTACCGGTGAAAAGATAGTGGGAATGGACATACTTGCCCTGATGGATTTTGCCAGATCCCCGGAACGGTGTTCAAAAGTTTTTCCCGAAATCAGGTCTACCGACATACAATGAAAGGGAATGGGTAAAGTATTAAAATCTTCCTCTGCTGTTAAAGGCCAGAATAGCTCTGAGAGATAACTTTCAATGTGTTGTCCCTCAATTAGACCAATGGGAAGGTCTATTTGCTTGCCCTTTACTGGCATTGAAAAAAGATATTTATTTGACTCTGACTTTTCAGCTAGTGAAACTTTTTCTAATGTTTCTGTGTGAATTAAAAGGTATTCCCAATCAGCATTTGTAGTGATCTCACTCATTTCTTCAGTGGTATAACCTACGGCATATAAAGCTCCGATAATACTACCCATACTTGTTCCGGTAATAATATCGGGTTTAATCCCTGCTTCTTCCAGAACTTTGATCACTCCAATGTGTGCCAATCCCTTTGCTCCGCCCCCACTTAATACTAAGCCAATTTTTGGCTTTTCTTGTTTTCCACTTGATTCCTGGGCAAAACTTAATGAAGCAATAGAAAGAAAAAAAAGAAATGCTATGTATTTGATTGCTAATTGCTGCTTTTGTGCCATCTCTTCTAACAGTGTAGTAGATTAAACCTCAATATCTGTGCCATATTATTCATGTTTCTGCGGGAGGTTCTACCCCCTACTCCCCCATAAACAAACTCGTTGAAGAAAATTCCGGATCACAGGTGAGATTAACATGCAATTTTCTCAGTCCTGCTTCATCTCCGGGTGTGGGTATGTGGCTCAGGTGAACTTCGCAATCTCGCAGTTCAGACAACTTTTCTATGGATACCTGGGCAGCCGGATTGGAGATGGCAGATATGCCCAGCATGATCAACGTTTCTTCCACGTCAAGACTTACCATTTTCCCTGTAAGGATCTCTTTTTTTAAGAAAGCAACCTTCTCGATCATATTGGCAGGTAAGAGTAAAATATTATCGGGTAAACCAGCCAGGTGTTTGGTGGCATTCAGGATGAGACTTGAGGACGCATGCATGAGCGGTGAGTTCTTTCCCGTGATGATGGTACCATCTTTCAGTTCAATGGCTGCTCCGCAATACGTTCCATCACTTCCTTTCCCCGTTTTATTTGCTTCCTGGGCCGCCTGCCTGCAGGGCATAACAACACTCCTGTCCTCTTCCTTCGCTTTTACCTTCTCCATGATCTCCTTTGACCTGTCTAATGAGTCTTTTTCGACCAGTCCCATGGCATACTCAACCTTACAACGAAAAAACCTGCGTATGATCTCTTGATGAGACGCTTCGGCAATCACTTCATCATTTACAATTCCTTTGCTTGCCCTGTTGACGCCCATATCAGTGGGAGATTTGTACATCGCCTCTTCCCCCGTAATCTTTTCAAGAATCCTTTTAAGCAATGGGAAGGCCTCATTGTCCCGGTTGTAATTTACTGTTTTTATATTGTAGGCCTCCAGGTGATGATAATCAATCTGAACAATATCCTTCAGGTCAACCGTTGCTGCTTCATAGGCAATATTTACCTTGTGTGTGATAGGCAGGTTCCAGATGGGAAAAGTTTCGAATTTTGCATACCCTGCTTTTATCCCCTGCTTATAGTCATGGTAGAGATTATTCAGGCAAGTGGCCAGCTTTCCACTTCCAGGTCCGGGAGCAGTTACTACTACGATCGGCTTTGTGGTTTCAATATGTGGATTGGCTCCATATCCCTGGTCACTCACAATCAAGTCCACATCTGTAGGGTAACCCTCCGTATATCCATGGGTATACACTTTGACTCCGTTTCGCTCAAGCTTGTTTTTAAATGATCTTGCCTGGGGCTGGTTCTTGTAACGGGTAATTACAACTGCTGTTATGTCCAGGCCCCATTCCTTGAAGTCATCAATAGTTTTCAAAGCATCTGAATCATAACTAATACCAAAATCTGCACGCATCTTTTTTCTCTCAATATCTCCGGCATGCACACACATTATTATATCGGCTTTATCCTTTAGTTCCTGAAGAAGTCGCATTTTTACATTTGGGTCAAATCCCGGTAATACCCTTGATGCATGGTAATCGTACATAATCTTCCCCCCGAACTCCAGGTATAACTTTTCCTGGTATAGGTCAACACGCTCCAGGATAGACTCGGTTTGAGCTTTGATATACGCTTCGTTGTCGAATCCAATTTTCCGGCTAAAGTCAGGTTTAGGGGTCATAACAATACTAAAAGTTTATTTATTCAAGATGTATATGCATCCCAATATAGAAAAATATCAATAGGGATAGTTTCTTTAACATAGTTTCTTTGCTCAAATAATCCTTGACAATTATATTTTGATATCGTAACTTACATGGTTAGGTTCATATTTCTTTCATAATTAAGTGGATATACTGAATCCTCCTTTATACAAATTGTAAGCTGAATTTATTGAAAAGCCGAGCACTGAAAAAACCATTGACTTTTCAGCTCAGCCAAACGGTCTGTATTTTATCAGGGTTGCAGACGGCAACAATGCATACAGCATGAAAGTGCTAAAAAAATAAACTCCAGGATAAATAATTATTTGTATTTGTAGAGACGCGCCATGAGGCGCGTCTCTTTTCATTCCAAAATCCCCAAATTATTTTCCAATCTTTCCCCTGGCTACCGAGGCAAATATTCCAACAAAACAGAGAACAGAAAAGATCAGGAATGCAATATGCATGGAGGATAAGAATGCGCCATGTACTTCGGGCGATATCTCTGCTTTGCCAATAAGTACAGAGAAAAGTATTAAGACTATACTCATGCTTAGCATCTGTCCTATCATTCTCATCGTCCCCACGGCACCTGAAGCTATGCCAAGGTGCTTTCGCTCAACAGAGCTCATTATAGCATTGGTATTGGGAGAGGAAAATAGCGCAAAACCTATACCGAGCAAAGAAAGAACGAACAGAACGTAGGCAATATGCGTATCTGCCTGCAGAAATATAAGCAATACAAGGCCAACAGTAGTAAATGCCATGCCAATGGAAGCTAAAAGCTGTGGCTGAATCCTGTCGGATAATTTTCCTGTCACAGGAGAAAAAACAGCCATTATGAGCGGTTGTACAACCAAAATAATACCTGCACCCCTTGGGTCCAGTCCCTTGATGTATTGGAGGTAAAGACTCATTAAAAAACCAACACCGAAAGTGGCGCTATAGTTTATTAATGCAGCGAGATTGGAAAAGGCAAATACCCTGTTCAGACGAAACAGTGATATCTCCAGGAGGGGATTTGATATTCTGTTTTCAAACCTGATAAAAAGAAACAGGGATAAGCAGCCAATCAATATAAATATATATCCATACCATTCCGGTAGAAAGCTAAAACCAATCATCAGAAACAATAAGGTGAACATATAAAACAGCGAGCCCCACCAGTCAAATTTCTCCCCCATCGAATCGGCCCAATCTCCCTTTATCTTTATGCGAATAAGAATGAATGCGACAATTCCAAAAGGAATTAAAACCCAAAATACACTTCTCCATCCCAGGTATTGAGTTAATAGTCCACCGACAAAAGGCCCTACCGACAAACCAATATATACTGCTGCCACATTTATTCCCAGTGCCCTTCCCCTTTCCCCCGGAGGAAAAATTGATGTCAGGATAGCTACAGCGGTTCCAAAGATCATGGCACTTCCAATTCCTTGTAGAACCCGAAAAATAATTAAGAAGGTCATACTGGGAGATAGTGCTCCCATTACCGTTGAAACAAGGAAAACGATCAAGCCATAACTAAATATCTTTTTCCTGCCTACAATATCACCCAATTTTCCAAATGGCAGGATGAACATAGCAGTAGATAAAAGATAAACGGTGGCAATTAAATTAAGGTGAATAGCATTTGCTTCAAATTCTTCTCCAATTGTTGGCAGAGCCACATTAAGTGCTGCCCCCAGGAAAGGAGTCAAAAATGCTGCAAATGTTGCAGCTGCCAATGCTGCCTGTTTTTCTGCTCTTGAATAAGATTTCATAATATCGAGGAAAATTCTAAAGATAGAATATGATTTTTGAATCAACCTCTTTTTATCTGGCACAATATCTGATAATTTTATTAATCACATAATTTTATTATATTGCAGAAAGACACCTAATTATCCGATAAAATCCGATTTCATGGTAGCTAAATATGAACTGGAGTATACTTTGAATACATCTCCCAAAGTCTTGTTTAACAGATTGAGTACACCCGGAGGGCTTTCAGAATGGTTTGCTGAAGACGTAAACTTAAGAAAAGGACGATTTACTTTCTTATGGGAAGGTACTGAGCAGATTGCAGAAGTTCTCTCGAAAAAAGATAATAAATACATACGCTTCAAGTGGGAAGAAGATGAAAACGATGAATCCTACTTTGAGTTTAAGATTCATAAAGATGAATTAACAGGCGATCTCGCCCTCCTAATCACTGATTTCGCTGAAGAAGATGAAAAAGAAGATGCCATTAATCTTTGGAACAGTCAGATTTCTGAGCTAAAACATCTAATTGGTTTATAACATCAATTGTCTTTCCTCCAAAATAACTTACTTTTGTTACCGTTTTAAAAATGAATGGTCTGATCTGATGAAGAACTGTTACGAATGAAACGTATACATTATTTAGTTATAAAATCGTTTATAGGTCCTCTCATTCTTACCTTTTTCCTGGTAATTTTCATATTGCTTATGCAGTTCTTATGGAAATATATCGACGACCTGGTAGGTAAGGGGCTTGAAATGAAGATATTGGCAGAGTTTCTGCTATACTCCAGTGCCAGCATGGTACCTATGGCACTACCCCTTGCTGTGCTGCTGGCAGCATTAATGACCTTCGGAAACCTTGGTGAAAACCTGGAACTTCTGGCCATGAAAACATCAGGGGTTTCTCTCAGTAAAATTATGTCACCCCTATACATTGTTGTAGGTTTTCTCACTATTGCTGCTTTTTTCTTCTCCAACAATGTAATGCCGGTTTCGAACCTGAAATTGAGATCATTGCTCTATGATATCCAACGACAAAGGCCGGAGATGCAAATTCAACCTGGTATATTTGATAATACCCTTGAGGGATATTCGATTCGTATCGGTGAGAAAGACGGAAGAAGTAATTTGCTAAAAGATATCTGGATTTATGATCATACAGAGAAAGCTGGAAATATAAGCGTTACAGTAGCAGATTCGGGGTATATGCGCATGTCAAATGATGAAAAAAATCTCATCCTCATTCTTTATAATGGCCATAGCTACGTGGAGATGCAAAAGGCCAGGGGAAGAGGCGGCCCTAAAAATTATCCCCACAGAAGGGACAAATTCGCCACCCAGGAACTGGTTATAGAAATGACCGGGTTTGGCTTGAACAGAACAGACCAAAACTTATTCAGGAACAGCTTTTCCATGATGAACCTGGAGCAACTGACTCACTTCGAAGATTCTATTGAAACAGATATTGATAAGCTGTATGCATCCATTGGTAAAACGCTTGATAAAAATACCTATAAGAAGAAAAAACGAAATTTGGTAAAGACAGTGACAAAAGTGGATACAACTGATTTAGAGGTAATGACACCAAAAACAATACAGATTTCTCTCGATTCAGCTTATAGCAATCTCTCCCGACTTGAGAAACGCAGGGCCATTACACAGGCAATAAATTTCGCAAGAACAAATAAATCATATGTTTCTACCAACACCAACACCATCAGCTATAAAATTCATAAACTCAGACGATACCAAATTGAAAAGCAAAGAAAATTCACGCTTTCTTTCGCATGCCTGATTTTCTTCTTCATCGGGGCACCCCTTGGAGCCATTATACGAAAAGGAGGTCTTGGTGTTCCTATAATTGTGAGTGTAGTTTTCTTCCTCATCTACTACATGATTTCAATTACAGGTGAGAAATTTGCACGGGAAGATATGCTCTCCGTGGAATCTGGAATGTGGATATCGTCAATAATACTCGTTCCACTAAGTATTTTCCTGACATACAAAGCCGCTAATGATTCTGTAATTCTGAATATTGAAACCTATTTTGCTTTCTTCAAGAAGATTAAAGAGAAATTCAAGAAACAAGTTCAGCAGGTAAGATGAATATACTTGTTCTAAGCAGTAAACTCCCTTATCCTCCTAAAGACGGAGGAGCCATTGCAACACTGAATCTTTCAATGGGGCTCTCAGAAGCTGGCTGCAAGGTTAGCATGCTGACTTTCAATACAAAAAAACACTTCTTTCCTCCTGAAGATATCCCTTTAAATATTAGCAAGCTTATCAGGATTGAATGCGTGAAAACAGATACTTCCCTCAAACTGTTTGATGCTTTAAGAAACCTGTTTTTTTCAAAAAAACCTTATATATCAGAAAGGTTTAATAAAAAAAGTTTTTCATCAAAACTTGAAGAACTGCTCAAGGAATCTGAGTACGATATCATTCAGTTAGAAGGCCCATACCTTGTGCATTATATCCCCCTTATCAGATCATTGAGCAAAGCGAAGATTTCCATCAGGGCTCATAATATCGAACATGAAATCTGGAAACAGAAAGCGAAAAATGAGACCGGAATACTCACACGCCTTTACCTGGCAAATCTTGCAAAACGAATCAAAAGATTAGAAAACGAACTATTGGACAAGGTAGATATGATAGTTCCTATTTCAGAAAGAGATCACAAAGTATTTCTAGGAATGAATCCAACTTTACCGGGGATGACTATTCCCACCGGAATAAATATGGAAGATTATCCTGCCAGGGAAAAAGTGACAGAGAACAGTGTTTTCTTCCTGGGCTCGCTCGACTGGCTTCCAAACCAGGAGGGACTGCTTTGGTTTAAGAGGAAGGTTCTACCCCATATGACCAGGAACAAAGAAACTCCGGTTTTACATTTTGCAGGGAGAAATGCTCCGCCTGAGCTCCTGGAAGAAATGAAACATCCTTCCCTCATTTATCACGGTGAAGTTGAAGATGCAAAAGCATTTATGGCAAAATACAATATCATGGCCGTACCTTTACTGACGGGAAGCGGAATAAGAATTAAAATCCTCGAGGGAATGGCGCTTGGCAAATGCGTGGTAACAACCAGTATTGGTGCAGAAGGTATCCCTGTAACAGCAGGTGAAAATATTTTAATTGCGAATGACGGAGCAACTTTTGCCGGTTACCTGGAACAATTGATCACAGACAAGGATTTAAGTGAACTTATCTCCACGAATGCACGAAATTTCATTCAGGAAAATTTTGATAACTTAGAAATCTCAACAAGTTTAAAAGAATTCTACAAACAACAATCATGATCATCTGGCAATGTATATTCTGGCTTAGCGTGCTCCTGATCATGCACTCTTACCTGCTATTTCCATGGCTATTAAAGATACTTGCCAGCAGAAAACAAGAGAATAAAGACAAGTTCAAAACCGACGACTTACCTCCTGTTACCGTTGTCATGTCAGTCTTTAATGAACAGGCAATTATTAAAGAAAAGATAGAATCCGTTTTACGCTCTAACTATCCTGCCAACAAACTTAGTATTCTTGTTGGCTCAGATGCATCAGATGATGGCACCGAAGAGATTCTTGAACAATATCAAAAAGACAATAAAAACTGCAAAGCAGTGCTCTTCAAGGAACGCCAGGGAAAACCTGCTGTTATTAATCTTCTGATGAAAGAAGTTAAAGACGAAATCGTGGTCATGACAGATGCCAAAGTTATTTTTCATCAGGACACAGTGAAGGGACTGGCAGAACATTTTAAGAATGAATCCATAGGTATTGTCGGAGGAAACATTCTGAATGAAAGCATACAAAAAGATGGGGTCTCTATACAGGAAAGGGCCTTTATGTCAAGAGAAATTCTGATGAAATACAGGGAAGGTCTGATTTGGGGATCCACCATAGGTATTTACGGTGCCATTTATGCCATGAGAAAAAAACTATACACTGAAGTTCCTCCGGGCTTTTCAGTGGATGATTTTTTCATAACAATGAATGTCCTTAGAAAAAAACAAAAGGCAATTCTAGATATCAAGGTTCTCTCTTACGAAGATGTACCTAACTTATTATCTGAAGAATACAGGAGAAAAGTAAGGATAGCCACTGGGAACTATAAGAACATGACATATTTCTTTAAAGAGCTTCTGACTCCCTGGAAGGGAAAATCATTTTCTTACTTTTCACATAAGGTAATCAGGTGGATTGGACCATTTATTTTCGCCCTGTTTATTCTTGCAAATGCACTCCTTTTTAACCATCATATTTTCTACACTTATTCCTTTTATGGCATGCTGCTAGTAGTATCATTTCCCATTATTGACTTTTTTCTGAGTAAAATTGGAATACATATTGTATTTTTGCGCTTTGTAAGGCATTTCACATCTATGAATATTGCTTTGCTACAAGGATTTATTAATAATTTAAGGGGAGTAAAAGCGCATGTCTGGAGACCTACAGAACGATAAAGAGTTTCAGCTGAACACAATAGAGGAAGCTATTGAGGAGATTAAGAACGGGAAGGTAATCATTGTTGTAGATGATGAAGATCGGGAAAATGAAGGTGATTTTATTGCTGCTGCCGAATTGACAACACCTCAAACAATAAATTTCATGGCCTCCCATGGAAAGGGATTGATTTGTGCCGCCCTTACCGAAGAACGCTGCAAAGAGCTTGACCTGGATATGATGGTTGCAACGAATACCAGCAGCCACAATACTGCTTTTACGGTATCTGTAGATTTATTGGGAAGTGGCACTACTACTGGGATTTCTGCATCTGACAGGGCCAAGACAGTCAGAGCATTGGTAGATCCTTCTACAAGGCCGGATAACCTTGCCAGGCCAGGACATATCTTTCCGCTTAAATCGAAATACCTGGGTGTTTTGAGAAGAGCCGGTCATACAGAGGCAGCTGTGGACCTTACCAAACTCGCCGGATTAAAGACAGGTGGAGTGCTCGTGGAAATTATGAATGAAGATGGCACTATGTCGCGTTTGCCTCAACTCATGGAGATTGCCAAAAAATTCGATCTCAAGATTATCACCATAAAAGACCTTATTGCATATAAACTCCAATCAGATAGTATTGTAATTAAAGGTGTACAGGTAAAACTACCTACTGCCTTTGGGAACTTCAACCTGATCCCTTTTATTCAAAAATCTAACGGACAAGAGCATATTGCATTGACAAAAGGGACATGGACAAAAGATGACGCCATCATGGTTCGTGTACATTCCTCATGTGCTACCGGTGATATATTTGGAAGTTACAAATGCGATTGTGGTGAACAGTTGCATAAAGCAATGGAAATGGTTGAAAAAGAAGGGAAAGGCGCAATTATCTACCTCAACCAGGAAGGAAGAGGCATTGGCTTATCCAACAAAATCAAAGCATATAAGCTCCAGGAAGAAGGATTTGACACTGTTGAAGCAAATCTGGAACTTGGATTTGAAGATGATGAACGTGATTATGGAGTAGGCGCTGGTATTCTGCACGAACTCGGGATAGGAAAAATCAGGCTCCTTTCAAACAACCCTGTAAAAAAGACAGGTCTTGAAGGATATGGAATGGAAATTGTTGAATCTCTTCCTCTTGAAATAAAGCCCAATGCCCACAATGAGTTTTACCTGGAGACGAAAAGAACAAAGATGGGGCACTTTTTGAATATTGCCCGGTATGATCAAAACGATTAGTCATGAGCTCCCCTGATATCCACATAGTATACATGGGTACTCCGGAATTTGCCACTGCACCTCTTCGTGCATTGATGGACAATGGGATACACATTGCTGCGGTTATAACGGCGCCTGACAAACCTGCCGGAAGGGGAATGAACCTCAGGGAATCAGCCGTCAAACAATTTGCACAGGAAAACCTGGATTGCCCAATATACCAACCTGAAAACCTAAAGGATCAGGATTTTATCAATGAATTGAAAACATTGAACGCTGATTTGTTCATAGTTGTTGCATTCAGAATGCTGCCGGAAGTGATCTGGTCCTTGCCAAAACACGGCACCTTCAATCTACATGCTTCACTCCTCCCCCAATATCGCGGTGCAGCACCCATCAACCATGCCATTATCAATGGTGAGACAGAGACTGGCGTAACTACCTTTCTTATCGACAAGAAGATTGACACTGGAAAGATTCTATCTCATACAAAGGTAAAAATTGAGCCAGGTGACGATGCCGGAAAACTTCACGACAAGTTAATGTATGCAGGTGCCGACCTGGTTGTGAAAACTACTAACAACGTCATGTCTGATTCCGTAAGTCCACTTGAACAGGAATCATTTAATATTCCTGAAGCACTCCTAAAAAAAGCGCCCAAGATCTTCAAGGAAGATTGCAGAATCAATTGGAAAATGAACCTGGATACTGTAACAAATCTCATTCGCGGACTAAGCCCCTTCCCATCTGCATTTAGCGAGCTCATTTCTACGGAAGGGAAAATTACTGTTTGTAAAATATTCTGTGGTGAGCCAGTTGAAGCTAAGCATGAACTGTTACCAGGCACCATAAAATCAGACAATAAATCCTTTATTGAGGTGGCCGTAAAAAATGGCATGTACAAGATTACATCCTTACAATTAGCCGGAAAAAAGAGAATGAATGTTGAAGATTTCTTACGTGGTTTCCAGGGTGATATCGAATCTTACAGCTTTACCTGACCTTTTTGACACCTGAGCGCTGCAATCCTTTTAGATTCACCTTTACATTTTCGGAAAACTTAAAATAGAGAGTCAGTGCATTGATAAATTGCAGCTGGTATGATCTTGAATATCTGCCTCTGACAAAAAATTCATAATTATAATCTTCAATCACACCCGGACCCAGCTGAGTCAATTGATTTTCCTCCAGGTATGAAAAGAATTTACGAAGCATGAATATATAACTCTTACATGTTTTATCACTGTACTTCTTAGATACCAGGAAATAATCAAACTCATTAAGATTTCTCTTCTGTTCTTGCTTGCCTGGTCTCATCCAACCTGTTAAAGCATGCCACCATTCAAAGGAATTCTTTTTCGATGAAACAACATGAGAATCACTTTTTCCTGTACGTGAAGTGGAGAAAAAATCTATCCTGGTTTGCCTTCCGTCTGGAGGGAGCCCCATATTATCACGCTGGGAAGAAGTTGGTTCAGACTGTGGCATGATGGTGAAGTTTACGTAAAAATACGTAACTGAATCACCATTGTAAAGTTTTGAGCATCAATAGTATTAACATTTTATGAACATCAGAAGCCATCAAATTCGAACTCCATTTCCTGTACTGGCTCCTCCTCTTCGCGCGGTTCATCCAGCGGCAAACTGACTGCCTTCTTGCTTTTTCGAAGATTCAGCTCAGTACCAACTTCAGGTACAGATCCTTCATCAAGATGATTCATGCGATAGATACTGCCAAGCTTAACTCCATACATTTGTGAAATTGTTCTTAATGTTTCTCCTTCCTGCACCACGTGAACGTCGTTTCCTTTCTCTGCATGCATTCTTTTTGGCTGAAGATAAATAATCATGCCTGAATCTAATGCCATACCTTTTTCCAGGTTATTATACTTGTAAATCTCGTTTGGATAAAGATCCAGTTCCTCTCTCAAAAGTTCAGGGGTATCTCCCTCCCGGACAATGATATAATCGATCCTGTTATTTTTATACATAGCTCTCGCTGATCCAATCTCAGTTTCCTTCCTGGTTTGTCTCTGATACCTTTGCGGTCTTCTTGTTGTTTTGTCTCCACCTGCAACTACACCTTTATCATATTCATGAAGATTGTTCTCTTCAATGATCTTAATCAACAATGATGAATACTTATTACTGGTGGCATAACCAGCTTTTTGCAGTCCTTTCGCCCATCTTTTATAATCCCCGGTCCTGAGATCAAATAAAAATTCGTACCTGGATTTGGTAGTAAGGAATAAGGAGTGATCGATGTATGATTCATAAGCACTTTTATACTTCCTGAAACACTCTCCCTTTTCATCATCATCATGATACATCTTCCCCCCTTTCCAATCGTGACACTTTATACCAAAATGATTGTTCCCTTGAACTGTTAGCGAACTATTGCCATTATCAGACTCCAGGCAGCCCTGGGCCAGGGTTATACTGGCAGGAATTCCAGTTCTTTTCATCTCCTTTATCGCCAGGTCACTATACGTTTTAACATACTTCTCCCGTGTGATCTTACTTCCATTTTGAGAAGTAACATTCATACTGGTAAACAAAATCGAGATCAGTACTGCACAAATATGTCGCCCCATAGAAAAAACTTTTGTTTAAAAATAGATATTCTACCCTAGGTATTGAAAGAGAGTTTTGAACATTAAGTTAATGGGTTAATGAGTTAATGGGTTAATGAGCCAATGTGTTAATGAGTTAATGGGTTAATGGGTTAATGGGTTAATGGGTTAATGAGTTAATGGGTTAATGAGTTAATGGGTTAATGGGTCAATGAGTTAATGGGTCAATGACTGCAATTGTTAAGAAATCCTTACTAAAATAGAACGAAATAATATACCTTTGTTGTATAAAGTAAGTCCTATGAAAATTGAAGAATTAAAAATTAGCGTCCGTGTTTATGACGATGCCAGGGAGTTGCCGGATGACAGTCGTATGCTAATTGAAATGGCAAAGGAAGCGACAGAAAATGCATGGGCTCCTTATTCGAAATTCAAGGTTGGCGTCGCATTATTGCTTGGAAACGGAAAGATTATTACCGGAAACAACCAGGAAAATGTTGCTTTTCCATCGGGATTGTGTGCTGAAAGAGTGGCTTTGTTTTATGCCGGATCCCAGTATCCTGGTATTCCTGTGCATAAAATAGCACTTGCAGCTTATGCAGATGACAAATTTGTAGAGCGCAATGTTTACCCCTGTGGTGATTGTCGCCAGGTATTGCTGGAGCATGAAAACAGGGTGAACCATCCTGTTGAAATTATTATGTATGGTACAAAGGAGATAAAAGTTCTGTCAAGTGTCAGAGATTTGCTTCCACTGCCATTTATGAATGACCTGACTAGTTAGTTTCAAATACCTCGTAAATATCACCCTCCGGAAAGGGAGCAACAATCTCAATTGGTTCCTGCTTAACCGGATGAATAAATGAGATTTTCCGGGCATGCAATGAGATTCCCCCGTTTTTGTTAGACCTGGCGAAGTTATATTTCAGATCTCCCTTTATTGGACAGCCAATAGCTGCCAGTTGCGCACGAATCTGGTGATGTCTGCCAGTTTCAAGAATTACTTCCAGCAGATGGTATTTATCCGAAGAACTTATTACCTTGTAATGGAGGATGGCATGTTTTGAATCCGGTTTCTGATTATCTGAGCAATATGATTTATTCTGTTTTGTGTTCCTGGTGATATAATGCTCCAACGTTGCTTGCCTGGGATCAGGCAATTCCTTTGTGATGGCATAGTACACTTTCTCTATCTCTTTTGTCTTGAAAAGCTCAGCCATGCGGCTCAGTGCCTTACCCGTCTTGGTATATACTACCACTCCGCTTACCGGTCGATCAAGGCGATGAGGTATCCCTAGAAAAACCTCCCCGGGTTTATTGTCTCTATCCTTGATAAATTCCTTGATTTTTTTGTCCAGCGACTTGTCACCAGTCCTGTCTCCCTGTACAATATCAGATATCCGCTTATTTACCACAATAAGGTGATTATCTTCATACAGTATCCGAATAGGTTTTTCCAAGAGCAAGTAATGCTATATATAAATTAATACTGTTCTTTCTCATTAGGAAAGTCCCTGGAGCGTACATCTTCGATATATGCTTGAACCGCTCCCGTAATCTCTGCATTGAGGTTGTGGTATCTTCTTAAGAATCGCGGAGAAAATTCCTGGGTTATACCCAACATGTCATGCAATACCAACACCTGTCCGTCTGTTTCACCACCGGCACCAATCCCAATCGTAGGAATCCTGAGTGATTTTGACACCTTTTCGCCAAGTTTTGCAGGGATTTTCTCTAAAACAAGGGCAAAACAACCCGCTTTCTCAAGTTTCTTTGCATCAGCTATCAATTTTCCCGATTCCTCATCTTCCGTGGCCCTGACAACATATGTTCCGAATTTGTGAATGGACTGTGGAGTAAGCCCAAGGTGGCCCATTACCGGAATACCGGCTGATAGAATCCTCTCGACAGACTCAATAATCTCAACTCCGCCCTCCAGTTTCACTGCGCTGGCTCCGGTCTCTTTCATGATCCTCACTGATGAAGCCAAAGCTTCCATTGAGTTTCCCTGGTAAGTACCAAAAGGTAAATCTACTACAACAAGGCTTCGTTTTACAGCTCTTACCACTGAAGCAGCATGATAAATCATATTGTCCAGGGTAATGGGTAGCGTTGTCACGTATCCTGCCATGACATTTGATGCAGAATCTCCAACCAGGATAATATCTACACCCGCTTGATCGATAATTCTTGCCAGGGAGAAATCATAAGCAGTTAGCATTGCAATTTTCTCTCCTTTCAGCTTCATCTCATGAAGAACATGAGTTGTAACCTTTCTGACCGTGCTGTGAATTGACATATCTTTCTATATTTTCTGCAAAGTTTACAATAATATCCGACTTTTAAAGCTAATTATTTAATTATTACAGCGCCAAAATGTCAGTTTTATGATCTCTTTAGCAAAACCTGACAGGCAGATCACCCCACAAAGTGCCATATTTTCACAATTTTATTCATTGAAACGATTGGCATAATCATTGACTGTTAAACGAAAGAAATAATTAGAAAACATCCAAACGATATAAGAATGAGCAAAATAATTGGAATTGATTTAGGAACCACAAACTCTTGTGTTTCAGTAATGGAGGGAAACGAACCAGTTGTTATCCCTAACAGTGAAGGTAAAAGAACTACACCATCTGTAGTTGCATTTGTTGAGAAAGGTGAAAGGAAAGTTGGAGATCCTGCAAAAAGACAGGCAATTACCAACCCCGAAAAGACTGTATTCTCCATAAAGAGATTTATGGGTGAAACATTCGACAGGGTTACCAAAGAAGTTGCACGTGTACCATATAAAGTGGTAAAAGGTGAAAATAACACTCCACGAGTGCAAATTGATGACCGCATGTATTCTCCACAGGAGATTTCAGCCATGGTTCTTCAAAAAATGAAGAAAACTGCAGAGGACTATCTCGGACATGAAGTTACAGATGCTGTTGTTACAGTACCTGCATATTTCAGTGATTCACAACGCCAGGCCACAAAAGAGGCAGGCGAAATTGCCGGGTTGAAAGTAAAAAGAATCATAAATGAGCCAACTGCGGCATCACTGGCTTATGGCCTGGATAAAAAATCTTCGGACATGAAGATTGCTGTATTCGACCTTGGTGGTGGTACATTTGACATTTCTATTCTTGAACTTGGCGATGGCGTATTCGAGGTAAAATCTACAAATGGTGACACACACCTTGGCGGAGACGACTTCGACCAGGTCATCATTGATTGGTTATCTGCAGAGTTCAAAAAAGATGAAGGAATTGATCTGAAAAAAGATCCAACAGCACTACAGAGATTGAAGGAAGCTGCTGAAAAAGCAAAAATTGAATTATCCAGTTCAACACAGGCTGAAATCAACCTACCTTATATTATGCCAGTTGATGGGATACCCAAGCACCTTGTAAAAACACTTACCAGGGCAACATTTGAATCGTTGGCAGATAAATTGATCCAATCGGTTATTGGACCCTGTAAAACTGCACTGAAAGATTCAGGATTGAAAGCAGCGGATGTTAATGAGGTAATCCTTGTTGGTGGTTCAACACGTATCCCTGCAATTCAAAAAGTAGTTGAAGAGTTTTTCGGAAAAGCACCTTCTAAAGGAGTTAATCCTGATGAAGTTGTTGCAGTTGGAGCAGCTATTCAAGGTGGTGTTTTAACCGGTGAAGTGAAAGATGTATTGCTTCTTGATGTTACTCCATTGTCACTTGGTATTGAAACCATGGGCGGAGTTGGCACAAAGCTGATTGAGTCTAACACTACAATTCCTACAAAGAAGTCTCAGACATTTACTACTGCCGCCGACAATCAACCTTCCGTGGAGATTCACGTCTTACAGGGAGAGAGATCAATGGCAAAAGACAATAAAACTATTGGCAGGTTCCACCTCGACGGTATTCCACCATCAATGCGTGGTGTGCCACAGATTGAGGTAACTTTTGATATTGACGCCAATGGTATATTAAATGTATCTGCAAAAGATAAGGGTACCGGTAAAGAACAAAGTATCCGCATCGAAGCCTCCTCAGGACTTTCAGATGAAGAGATTGAAAGAATGAAGAATGAGGCAAAAGCCAATGAAGAATCTGACAAGCAGGCAAAGGACAAAATTGAGAAGGTGAATAACGCCGATAGCCTGATATTCCAGACAGAAAAGCAACTTAAGGAAAATAAGGACAAATTACCCGCTGATAAGAAGACTGTGATTGAAGAGGCGCTGGGTAAATTGAAAGAGGCACATAAAGCAGAAGACCTGGAAGCGATTGATACCGCTACAGCAGAACTGAACACTGCCTGGCAAGCTGCATCACAGGATATGTACAATGCAGGACAAGAGCAGGGTGGTGAAGCAGGCCCACAAGGTGAAGCAGGCCCACAAGGTGAAGCTGATCCACAGGATGAAGCTTCAGCCAATGGTGGAAAAGACAACGATTCAGAAGTAACTGATGTTGACTTTGAAGAGGTGAAGTAAATCACTGCGAAAATTACTGAAAGGGTGTCGGAAACGGCACCCTTTTTTTATCTTTGAACCATACCATCTATTAAATTTGGAACGTTTTTTGAATATATTGCAATAGCATAATGAATATTCACATGAAGAGTAAAAAAATATTTATCATTCTTCTCTCATTTATAATTCTTCCCTGTGCACTTTCAGGCCAGAATTTAACTGATGCCCAGGGTATGAAAACCGGGGCATGGAAAGTAAATTATCCGGATGGGACACTTCGTTATGAAGCAGTTTTTGAAAAAGGTGTACCTGTGGGAACCATGAAGAGATATGATGAAAAGGGAATGTTAGTTGCTAAAATGAATTTTCTTCCCAATTCTACCAGGTGTTATGCTAAACTTTACCGTGGTAATAAGCAATTGAAGGCAGAAGGTCTGTACATTAGCCAGAGAAAAGACTCTGTCTGGGTATATTATGGGAAAAATGACTTCATCAATCTGAAAGAAAATTATGTCAACGGTATCCAGAAAGGGATCACTGAGAGCTACTATGCCAGTGGGAAAATTTCCCAGGTATTTAATTTCGAGAATGGAGTGAAAAACGGCAAGTGGACTCAATACTTTGAAGATGGCAATCTAATGCAAACCTGCACCTATAAGAATGATAAACTGCATGGAAGCTATGAAGCACATTTCCCTGAGGGCCGGGTAGAAGTCAAAGGGAATTATGTAAACAACTTTAAGGATGGCGATTGGATGTATTTCTCTGAAGAGGGTGAAGTGAAAGATATACTGCAATATTCGAATGGAGATATACTTAATCCTGAAACACTGCAGGAGAATTATGATGAGTTCATAAAGCATGTTGAAGACAATATTGGCAACATTCCTGATCCCGACGATGGAGATTTCTAGCGCTGCCAGGACATAAGCAGCGACTGCACCAAAACGCCTACAATTTATTATCTTTATTGAATCATGCGCAGCCCGATAATAATTGCTATAACATTACTCGTATCTGCTACTGCTTTTTCACAAAGTGTTGCAGAGAACGCTTATTGGTTTTACTTCTCCGATAAGGATAATAATACTTATCAGCTTGATAAGCCAGAGGAGTTCTTATCAGATCGTTCTATTGATAGAAGAGCATGGCAATCTCTGCCCATAGACGAAACCGACCTGCCTGTTTCCCAGGTATATATTGACAGCTTGGGAAAACTTAACCTGGAAATTAAGCATGTCTCCAAATGGCTTAATGGCGTCCTTGTTCTCAGCACAGATACAGTGTTAATTGACACACTATGCCATATCTCCTTTATTGATAGTATACGATGGATGCCCATACTCACAGAGACTTATTTTCCCGGAGTACCGACTATGGATCGTTTTGAACCTGCATTGAATGTTCCTCCCTCCTATTCTTATGGACCGTCTCTGACCCAGGTAAGCCAGGTGAAAGCAAATTTTCTTCATCAAAAAGGGTACACCGGTGCAGGAGTACATGTTGCAGTGTTGGATGTAGGATTTCTGAATATGCCTGAGCTTCCTGCCTTTCAAAAAATGTATGATCAGGATCAGCTATTGGATTCCAGGAATTTTGTTGACAAGGCATTGGATGCATATCAAAGCCATGGACATGGCACAAATGTCTCTTCAATTATTGCCGGGAACTGGACAGATACACTTATTGGTACTGCCCCGGATGCTACATTGATACTGGCGCTTACCGAAAATGCTGATTCAGAAACAAAAGTTGAAGAGTTTGCCTGGATTGAAGCAGCCGAGTGGGTCGACAGCCTGGGTGCAGATATAATCAATACTTCCCTGGGATATACTCAATTTGACGATGAAAATACAAACTATATATACGAGGACATGGATGGAGAGACGGCATTTATCTCCAGGGCATCCGGATTGTTAACCGAAAAAGGAATTCTAAGCGTTACAAGTGCGGGTAACAGTGGAAATGATCCATGGTATTATATCGGGGCTCCGGGAGATGCCAGTGATATCCTTACGGTTGGAGCTGTTGACAGTGCCGGAGCAATTGCATCTTTTAGTTCGCGTGGACCCACATATGATCACCGTATTAAACCAGAAATTGTAGCAAAAGGTGTTGCTACAATAATACAATCACACCAGGGAAATGCTGCCGCAGGAAATGGCACATCATTTTCTTCACCAGTAATTGCAGGAGCTGCCGCTTCACTCTGGCAGGCATATCCATCCATGCCGGTAAAAGATCTGATCCGTGCTATCATTGAGTCCTCCGACAGAAGCAAAAACCCGGATGCCACCTATGGTTATGGCATCCCTGATTTTGGAAAAGCATTTAATGTCATTTCTTCAGCACCAACCTCAGAAATTTCAGTTGAGCTAAAAGCTTACCCAAATCCCTTCCGTGAATATCTGAATATTGAACTCCCAATAATCTCCAGCGATGAGTATCAAATCAGATTTTATGATGTGCAAGGAAGAGAAATTTTTTATACTTTCGATATTGTTCCGGTACGAATTGATATTCCGGGATCATTGCCTCCAGGTATGTATATCATTGAATTAAAGAACGATAAAAACACATACCGGGGCCGCATTATCAAGAATTAATGTCAGAAAACAAAATCACATTATCTGCGCTGAATAAGCTTATCAGGGAGAAAACGGAAGAAAGTTTCCCTCTGCCGCTGTGGATCAGTGCCGAGATACTTGAAATGCAGGTTAACAGGACAGGACACTGTTACATGGAACTCATCGAAAAATCTGACAAAGATGATGCAATTGTCGCCAAAAACAGGGCCACTGTATGGGCATATAAATTCGGTATGCTAAGGCCATTCTTTGAAACAACCACTGGTACCCAGCTAAGACCAGGAATAAAGATTCTTGTGAAGGCAGAAGTTACATTCCATGAAGTGTACGGACTCAGCTTGAATATTTCAGATATTGATCCATCTTACACACTTGGCGATATGGCCATGAAGAGAAAGGAGATCATCAATAAACTTAAAGCATCGGGAGTGATGGAAATGAACAGGGAAATTTCTTTTCCTTCCGTTCCGCAATCTATCGCTGTCATTTCTTCTGAAACTGCTGCAGGATACGGCGATTTTATGGATACACTACACAATAACAACTACAACTTTGCCATTGACTCTATCCTCTTTCCTGCTGTAATGCAGGGCGACAACGCAGAAAAATCAATTATCCGGGCACTGGAAAGTATTTATAATTCTGATACAGAATTTGATGTTGTTATTATAATTCGAGGTGGTGGATCCCAGGCAGATCTCGACTGTTTCAACACATATGACCTGGCGATGAATATTGCACAATTTCCCATTCCAATTTTAACAGGAATTGGTCATGACAGGGATGAAACGATTGCGGATATGGTGTCGCACAGAGCATTGAAAACCCCAACTGCTGTTGCTGAGTTCCTGGTAGATGTCTTGCTGGAATTCAAACATTACCTGGAAAATACAATGGAAAAATTTCAGCGGATGGTTGCTGCAATTTTGCAAAGCAAAGCATTACTCGTTGAGCATGCTGCTAAAAATCTACATCACTTGATTCAAAATTATCTCCAAAAAGAGCAATACATCTTAATGGGATTTCAATCCAGCTTAGTTTCTTCGAGCAAAAACTACTTCATCGCAGGAAAAGAATTTATAAAAAATAAAGAGAAACACCTTGAACTGGTTCGTCCGGAGCATGTTCTTGCCAGGGGATATTCAATTACATATTCAAATGGTAAGCCGCTCACATCTATTGATAATATCAAAGAAGGAGACAAACTTGTGACCAAAATATCTACTGGAGAAGTGGAAAGTGTTGTTGAAAAAAGGACTAAAAAGAAATAATATTTTAAGATAATCCATCATGGCAAAACAAGAGATTACATACCAAGCTGCAGTAAAAGAGATTGAGGATATTCTTGAAAAAATTGAAGAAGGACAGCTGGATGTTGACGAGCTAAGCAAGAATGTCAAGAGAGTTACCGAGCTGTTGAAAATCTGTAAAAGCAAACTTCATAAAACTGAAGATGAGGTAAATAAGATACTAGAGGATGAGTAAGGTAATGCAATTAATCCTACCTTTCTAAAGCATCTATTCTCACATATTTAAGCACCAGGTTATTCATCGGATTGGGTTTGAAGCCAAGAATATAATCCGGAACAAACCTAACCACCATGTCATAAAAAAGTGGAACTACCGGAGCTTCCTCCATCACCAATTTATCCATCTGGCTATAGATCTCATTTCGAATATCCGTATCGGTACATTCTACTGACATGATGTACAAAGAATCGAATGTTGGAGAACTGAAATGAGTATAATTTGGCCCTTCTGGGGTATGATTTTTTGAAAGAAAGAGAGATAAATAATTCTCCGCGTCAGCATAATCAGCTATCCATGAACCTCTGAAGAATGGCAGATTGGCATTGGCTACCATATTCCGGAATGAGGCACCGGTACTTACATTGATTTCAATATCCATGCCTATCTTACCCAATTCAAATTGAATGAATTCGCACAGATCCAGGTAATCTGAAGTCGTTGTCAGCTTGATTGTTTCAAGTCCCACCCCCCCGGGGTATCCAGCTTCCTCAAGCAAACTCCGGGCTCGATCAGCATCGAAATAATAACCCGATGTATCTGAGATGTGCCCTGGCAATCCAAGCGGTATCATTCCGGCAGTGGCAGGATACCCAAGGTTGTTTCTAAGGTACATCATCATTTTTTTTCTGTCAAAACCATAATTAATGGCTTGTCTGACCTTTAAATTTAACAAGGGATTATCCTCCTCTTCAGTTCCTGCAGACAACTGGATGCCAAGGTATTCGGTATTTAGGTAGGGCTGTGTAATCAAGATGAACTCCTCTTCATATTTCGGATTTAAACCTCCGCTTCTTGTTAAGAGCTCATCTTTGTAAGCAGGATGGACTCCGGAAAGAAAGTCAAGATTACCATTAAGAAATTCCAGGAATTCACTTTGTTTATCTTTTATAAAGGAAATGGAAACTGCGTCAAGGTAAGGCAATGAGATTCCTGCACTATCCTTTTCAAAGTAGTTATTGTTCTTCCTGAGAATCAGCTTTTCATCTGTACTCCAGTGCTTAAATAAAAACGGCCCTGTACCGATGGGTTGATGAGCAAAATCGTAATCCGGTTCCTCGATCACTTCATGCGGTACCACAGAGCAATATGGCATAGCAAGGATAGAGAGAAATGGTGGAAATGGCTTTGCCAGCTTTATACTTAACGTTGTATCATCAATAGCAGTATACTTTTTTGTTCTATCAAGGTATTCAAATACCCAGCTTCCCGGGGAGGCAACTGAAGGATCAAGAATTCGATTGAAGCTATAAACAAAATCGTGAGCTGTCACAAATCTTATAGAATCAGCAAACAACTGGGAAGAATGAAATTTCACGTCTTTTCGCAAGTGAAAAATAAATTGCGTACCACCTTCCAGAATATCCCAGGAATGCGCAATGGCAGGAATAACTTTAAGGGAGTCATCCAGCTGAACGAGACCGTTAAATATCTGTGATACAGGCCATATTATTGTTTGATTTCGCGCATGAGCCGGATCCAGGGTCGTAATTCCCTTTGATTCATTGTACCTGAAAACTGTTAGTCCCAGCTCATTATTCTCTTTTTCGGTAGAACAACTGCCTGAAATAATTACTACAAAAAAAACTATGCTGAATACTAGTTTGAATGTTCGCATGATCACTTCATATATGATCCAATCATCTTCAGAAGATTATCCACTTGAAGTGGTTTACTTATATAGTCATCGCATCCTGCTTCAAGACATAAATCCTTCTCTCCAGACATTGCATAAGCTGTTTGTGCAATTACAGGTATATTGGGACTCTGTTTTTTAATCTCCCTGGTGCAATGATATCCATCAAACACTGGCATATGAATATCCATCAATACCAGGTGAATATCACCAGCATTCTTTTCAAACAGTTCAAGTGTTTCCTTTCCATCTTTAGCCCAGATGATATCAACATTTGTAGACTTCAGTGCTTCTGTAATCAACATAAAATTTGAATAGTCATCTTCAGCCACAAGTATTTTTTTTGCATCCCACTTTTTAGTATTCGTACGGGATATTTTCTTCTTTTCACTCACCGGAGCATCTGCTTCATCAGCGGGAAGGGTAAACCAAAATTCAGAACCTTTTCCCGGCTCTGATATCACACCAATTTTGCCACCCAACAAATGTATAATGTTCCTGGAGATAGCCAATCCTAACCCGGTACCACCATAGAGTTTTGTTTTCGTATCGTGACCTTGCCTGAAACGATCAAATATTAAAGATTGCTTTTCTTCCTGAATACCTATCCCTGAGTCTCTTACATAAAAATAGACAATTTCATTTTTCTTCTCAATTCCCAATTCAATCGTACCGGCATCTGTGAACTTAATGGCATTGCTCAGGAGGTTGGTAATAACTTGCTTCAATCTGAATTGGTCGGTCTTGAGGTTGAGCGATTCAGAAGGCCAATTCCAATTAAGTCGGAGGTCAATATGAGATTTGTCATGTCGGCTCAGATTTTGGCGAAACATTACTATCTGCTCATTCAACAGACCATTAATATAGCATTCACCAATATTTATTTTTATCTGACCTGCTTCAATCTTGGAGATATCAATAATATCGTCAATGAGGTGCATCAGGTTGTCTGCTCCTAAATTAATTTGAGCTATAAACTCCTTCCTATCCTTCTGGCTAACAGAAGCATCACTTAAGAGGCCTGAGAATCCAACTATTGCATTCATAGGGGTCCTGATCTCATGAGACATATTTGAAAGAAAAGCAGTTTTTAGCCGGTCTGCCTCTTCTGCCTTCTCCTTTGCCTCCAATAATTTTCTTTCTCCTTCTTTTCGTTCATCGATGTTTTTAATCAAAATCACCATCGATTCCGGTTCACCCTCTTGATTGTAGATAGCCCCGGTAGCAACCTCCGCTTCAAATGCTGATCCATTTGCCCTGGATACACGAAATTCAAGGTTCTTAATATATCCCTCTTTCCATGTCAGATCAAAGTTCTCGATTGCTTTCCTCCAGTATCTTCTGTTTATGAAGTGGAAAATATTCTGTCCAATTATTTGTTCGTTCTTTATCTCTAATTCTTTAGCAAGAGAAGAGTTAAAATCGGTTATTTTCGCCTTCAGATCAACAACAATGATTGGGTCCGGTGACGATTCAAAAATCCTTCGCTGCCTCTCCTGGCTTTCGCGGATACTATCCTGGCCACTCTTTCTTTCAATGGCAATTGCAATCTGGTCGCTTACAAATTCAAGCAGATGGACGTCATCTGTGGTATATACTACATCCTTGGTATAAGATTGAATGGCATATACACCAAAAATTTTACCATTGACTCTCAGGGGGACACCCAACCAGCTCACACTGGGTGCTCCAACCGGCTCAATTTCTCCCAGGCGAGTCAACTCCTTTTCCTTTTCAACATCGATAAGTTGTGCTGCACCAGTTTTAAGAACATAAGCAGTCATGGTCTTTCCTGCAGGAAACTCATTAAATGAATCCTTTTCATCTCTCAGGAAAGGAAGAGTCAAGGTATTGGTTTCTTCATGATATATGGCAAGAAAGCAGTTGGTGGTATCGACAACCTGGCTAAGGTGTTCCTGAATCTTCTCATATAATTCCTGGAGATTCTTTGTAGTGTTTGCTGCATTGGAAATGTTGAAAATAGTACTTTGAATAACTTCATTCCTTTTCCTTTCAGCTATGTCTTCATGAGTCCCTGTAAACCGGATAGTACTTCCCTTCACATCGAATTGAACTGCTCTACCTTTTGATAGAATCCACTTATACTTCCCATCCTTGCAACGCATACGAAACTCCAACTCAAAGCTTTTGTCCCTGTTTTTAATAATTTTATCTAAATATAAAGAGCTTCTTTCCGCATCTTCTTCGTGTAATAGTTTTTGCCAGGTAGAAATATCGTTTGCAAGATCATCCAAATCGTACCCGAGCATGCTGAGCCATATAGGAGAATAGTAAACCTCATCAGTAATTAGGTTCCAATCCCACAAACCCAAATTTGTCGCTTGTAAGGCAAGCTGCAATCTCTCCTCGCTCACTTTTGTTGCTTCGTCTGCAACTCTTGCAGCTGTAATATTTCTTGCAATTGTTAAAACCGTATCAATCTCACCTGAATCGCCTCTTTCAGGAAAAATCCTCCATTCATAGAACTGCAACTCATCTCCAGTATCAAAATTAAATTCAACAGTATGTGACTTCCCGCTGTCAAATACGGTTTTCATCCCATTCTCCCACAACTTCACCTTATCCTCAGGAAAAACCCCCATCTCTTTATGGGTCTTGTTGATAAATTTCTCAGCTTCTAATCCAACCTGAGATTCAATCGTTTTGTTTACATACAGATGTCTGTATTGTTTATCAAACCTCATTATCACATCAGGAGAATTCTCTGCCAGGTTCTGGAAATGATCCTTAGACTCCTTCAGGTTATACTCCATTATCTTTTGCTCATTGATATCCCGTATTACCAGGACAATCAATTTCTTTTCTCCAACTTCAAATCTTGCAAGTGTATTCTCAGTCCAAAACTCATTACCTTTCAAAGTCTTGCTCAGATAAATATAAGTTACAGGATCACTATCAGATAGCTTTTCTATCGCCTTGCCCAGTGCATCCCGGTCATACCCATGACCCCTGGAAGCAAATTCTTCGAGATTGTCCTGCTTTGATTTTCCTTTATGAAAACCAAACATATCCTCTACTCTTGGGTTATTTTCAACTATTTGAAATGTATCAGGATCTATCAAAATCATGCCATCCTTAACAACATTAAAAATTGACAGGTATTTTGACTCTGACTCGGATAATTCTTTCTCTACCCTTCTCAACGCTGTCATGTCACGGAAGGTAATTATCGTCAGATCATCATGTAGCTCTGCAGAGTCTATAAGCTGTATCTGCAGAAATCCAAAAGCTTTATTCCCATCCGGCTTCAATAATCCTACAAAATACTGTTGTGTTGAAAGTGGGACTTCCCTGTTTATTACCTTACTGAGCTCAGCATGCGGATTTCCATGCTGATCAAAGATTATAGAACGTAATTTTTCCAATAACTGATCTACGGTATCCATTGGAAGACCAAGAGTTCTTGCAGCAGATGAATTTGCAAACAGAATCTCCCAGTCTTTATTAATAATCAGAATCGGATCTGTAATATATTGGATAAGGAGATCGGAAAGGTCATCTTGTATGCGCTTCTCCCGAAGTACTGCCTTGCTCTCAGTCAGCACTTTCCCAAATTTCTGAGAAGAATATACCGTTGGGATCAGTTTTGCGTAATGAGATTTCAATATATAATCCCAAACACCCTTTTTAAGTGTTTCAGCTGCCTTGTGCTCATTCTTCTCACCAACAAGGTAGATGAGTGGAACATCTCTACTTGAACTTTTATGAATTTTCTCAATGGTATGTCTAAGAGTATCTGGAAGATCAAAATCTGCAATAATGAGATCCGTTTCCCTTTTCTCCAACATCTCCTTAATCTCTTCGGGATCTCTGTGAAGACAATGATTCGGATCATAGTTACCCTCCCTGAGGATTGCTATAATCTCTTCAGCCATGCTAAGGTCTACATACCAGAAACAGATATTGATCTTCAATCCTGCCATTCAAGGGGGTTTATTCCAGATAAAGAAGCCGTAAAGTAAAAAAAAAATCCCGAATTACAGGCAGACACCTGTCATTGATTTTAGAAAGTCATGCTAACTCCCAGCATAAAATGTGTTCCTGCCTGGGGGAAATAACCATCCATAGCATATTCCGATCCGGCATAGTAATACCTGTACAACCATGCATTCGATTCGTACTGCTCATTCAGAATGTTTGCCACTAACAAACTTAGTCTGATTTCCTCCATCCACCTGGGTGAGATGGCATACGAGATGCGCAGATCGTTAACAAAATACGGGTCTAATTTGAAATTATCATTTTCGGTATTATCAATGTATTGTTTTCCTACATATTTTGAAATTAATGCCAATTCAAAATTCTTTGTTGGGCTATATATCAACTGATTGTTGGCAACAACAGACGGAGAATATGCCAGTGTACTCTTTCCAACATTCTCTTCATACTGGAAAGATTCAGTAGCCGGATCATCCCAATAACTCCAATTATCTACGTAATTTGTAAAGTCCTTTATCTGATTTTTACTCAGCGTGAAATTAAAATTCCAAGTCAACTTACTCATAATGTTCCAGGCAAATTCAAACTCTGCTCCTGCTCTGTAACTATTCTCCACATTTGTCATAACAGGATAACCAACTTCGTTGATCTGTCCGGTTAGCACAAGCTGATCGGTATAGTCCATAAAATAAAGTGTAACACCGGCTTTCATGCGATTGGAGGAGAGGGAATACCCTGCCTCATAATCGTGTAGTGTTTCTTTCACCGGCTGTCTGTCTACAGGCGCATCTGTATAATTGTTCCTGTTTGGTTCCCGGTTTGCCCTGGCAAAAGAAATAAATGTCCGTTGTCCCGCCGCTGGCACAAAATTTATTCCAGCTTTTGGATTAAAAAAGAGAAACTCATGGTTCTGGGTAACATCCCTGTTCTTTGAATCAGTACCTTCAATATTGTGGTTCACACCTCGCAGCTGAAGGTCAACAAAAGTATTGAGTTTTTCCCCCAGGAAATGATAGTACTTCCCATAAATGTTCCAGTCCGTTTTATCGCCTATCCCTTCATACCACTGATGATCAGGTGAATTAATTCCAACATGCTGTGCCCAGATAACGGTACCGTAGTGCAGTCCATAATAGCGGTTCAATCCACCACCTATAATTGTATTGCTGTTCTCCCCTTCATAATTGATCGACGCAATGACTCCATAAAAATCATTCAACAAATTTTTTCTTCTCACAAGATCAGTCTCTTTGAGTGTGTCTGATCCTATTATAGGTGCGGTCATACTGTAGTATGAGTAATCCTCACCCGATTCATACTGCTCATAATAGCCACTTCCCCTGGTGTAATGCAAGGCGGCATTCATGTGTATGTTCCTGTTCAGAGCCCTTGCGTAGTGCAATTGGTAATGGACCTGATCGTAATGATCCACCTGTTTATCATATGCCTTTCCCATACCCGTAGAATCTGTATATACTCCCAATCCATTGTATGTGCGGTCTGTTTCCAACATAGATGAAGGTACTCCATCCCAAGATTGATACAGCTCCTCAAAGCCGCCAAACGTGATGAACTTCAAACTGGATTTTTCTGAATAGTAAGCGGCTGACAAATAATATGACTGCAGCTTAGTCCACGACCTGTCAATATATCCATCTGAGCTTAGGTCCGAAATCCTGACATCCAGTGCAAACTTATCTTTCATAAGACCGGTACCCGCAGAAATGGAATTTCTGAGTGTTTTAAAAGATCCAGCTGTAGCATCATACTTTGCAAAAGGATCCTTGCTTAATAGGTTGGTCTGCATATTCACCGTTGCGCCAAATGCAGCAGCACCGTTGGTTGAAGTTCCGACGCCACGCTGGATCTGAATTTGCTCCGTTGAAGAAGCGAGTTCAGGAAGGTCCACCCAGAAGACGCTTTGAGATTCGGCATCATTGAGAGGCACTCCGTTGATGGTAACATTGATACGATTGGCATCTGTTCCCCTGATTCTCATTGAGGTGTACCCAATCCCATGCCCTGCATCAGAAGAAGTTATCATTGAAGGAGTGGAGCCCACAAGAAATGGAACATCCTGTCCGAAATTCCTTGAAACAATTTCATCCTTGTTGATATTTGTAAAAGCCATTGGAGTTTTTTCTCCTGCCCTTAATGCACTGATAGTAACCTCTTCTCCCTGGAATGGAGACGGTTTCAAGATGATTTCCCCGATATCAATATCGCTACCAATTTCTACCAACATTTCATTTTGAAAATATCCAATAAATGAAATAACAAGTGTATGTTGCCCTGCCGGAATATCCTTAAAGGTGAATGCTCCAGAGCTAACTGAAATCGTTCCAATATTCAACGCTTCAAATACAATATTTGCACCTTCCAAGGGTACATTTTTCTCATTAGTTACGCTTCCTGATACTGTAAATTGTCCATTTACCTGTATGGCAAATACAAACCACACAAATCCAAATAGAATCTGCTTCAACATTGTTTTAATTTTTAAATTACTTCCATTTGATTTCATCTTATCCCTACACCAGCATTATCCGGATCAGGTTCTAAGGGTATAATCTCAGCCTGGAATTTTCGGCACCCCCTTAGAGAATTCAAGTGTAAATATAGGGATTTCTCTACAAAACTCCGCATACCGCATACCGCATACCGCATACCGCACTTCTAACTATTTATACTACTTTTGTACGAAATGACAGATTTTCGAATATATCTAACCAATCCGGTCTTTAAAACTATCTCTGAGATCGCAGACAAAGAACAAGTAAAGACCTTTGTTATAGGTGGCTTTGTGAGAGATATTATTCTTGGTAAAACTCCTGAAGAAGCCAAAGATATAGATATTGTAGTTGTAGGCAGTGGCATCAAAATGGCTTCACTCGTAAAGGAAAAGCTTGGAAAAAAAACATCGCTCAGCGTTTTTAAGAACTTTGGAACTGCCATGGTGAAGCATGGGGACCTGGAAATTGAATTTGTCGGTGCCAGGAAAGAATCATATAGAAGAGAATCACGAAAGCCGATAGTTGAAAATGGAACACTGGAGGATGACCAGTTAAGGAGAGACTTCACAATTAATGCACTGGCCCTGTCGCTGAATTCTAAAACTTTTGGGGAGTTGCTGGACCCATTTCAGGGGAACGAGGATCTGAAAAAGAAGATTGTCAGAACACCCCAGAATCCTGAAACTACGTTCGATGACGATCCACTGAGGATGCTTAGAGGAATTCGCTTTGCCACACGGCTGGGTTTTGAGATTCATCCGGAAACAATGAAAGCCATCTCCTCAACAAAAGAAAGAATCTCGATCGTTTCCCAGGAAAGAATAACTGATGAGTTGAATAAAATAATTATGTCGGATCAACCCGGAAGAGGATTTATTTTGCTGGAGGAAACAGGCCTCCTGGAAATTATACTTCCAGAACTCTACAACTTAAAAGGTGTTGATGAAGTGAAGGGAATCAGGCATAAAGACAATTTTTATCATACCCTGGAAGTGCTCAACAACCTGGAGCAGCACTCTGATGACCTTTGGTTGAGATGGGCAGCACTGCTGCATGACGTTGCTAAGCCCAGGACTAAAAGATTCGAACCAGGAATTGGCTGGACATTTCATGCCCATGACTTCATTGGTGCAAAGATGATACCTTCAATTTTTAAGCGATTGAAACTGCCACTGAATGATAAGATGAAGTATGTACAAAAATTGGTTAAACTTCATTTACGACCCATTGTGCTATCACAGGAAATTGTAAGCGACTCTGCCGTACGCCGGCTACTATTTGATGCCGGGCCGGAGATTGATGACCTGATGATCCTTTGTGAGGCAGATATTACCTCCAAGAATGAAAAAACAGTTCGCAAACACCTGAAGAATTTTGGAATTGTACGTCAAAAGCTTGTGGAGATTGAAGAAAAGGACCATATCCGGAATTTTCAACCCCCCATTACAGGTGATGACATTCAAAAAGTTTTTAATATTCCTCCAAGCCGGCCCATCGGTGTCATAAAGAACTGCATTAAAGATGCCATACTCGATGGGGAGATACCCAATGAGTTTGAAGCTGCCTACGGACTGATGCTCGAGAAGGGAAAAGAATTGGGACTGAAAGCAGTCAATCAACTGCAAGCTCCTCAAGATTAAAGTGCAAGAGGACGGGCAGATGGTCGCTGATTCCGCCATGATAACTATAACCGGAATAGGTTCTAAAGGGCTTTTCTCCAGTAAATTTTTCATCTTTCTCCAATAAAAAGGGAGCCGTAAATATCTCTGCACTCAATTGATCTCCTGTCCAGTTACCAGCTACAAAAACATGGTCAATTAAATCCCATTTCCCATGGTACTTGTAACTCGTTTTGCCACCAGGAATAATTTCCCGGATTGTACCGTTATGGGTTAAACAACTGATAGGTGCTGAGCTACTGTTATCGTTGAAATCGCCACAGATAATCATTTTGTGAGAGGAAGCACAGGAATACAGGGTATCAACTACTCCCGACAATAAATCAGCCTGGTATAAGCGTTTCTCTTCCGTTTCAAAGCTGCCGCCATATTTAGAGGTCCAATGGTTCACAAAAATATTGAGTGTATCATTCTGTAATTCAAATGTTCCAAGAAGTATATCTCTTGTACCATAACTATTGCCAGGTAATTTATTCTCTATAAAAGAATGTGAAATATATCTGACCCTGTCGGAACGATAGAGAAGCGCCACATCTATTCCCCGGTGGTCAGGACTGTCGCGGTGCAGGAATTTGTAGTTATAGTTAAGCAGCAAAGGGTGATAAATAAGATCCTTGAGAACTTTGTCATTTTCTAACTCGCATAATCCGACGAAAATGGGTGGTTCCCAGCCACCTGCAGCCAGGATAAGCTTGCAGATGCTCGATATCTTTTGTTTGTATTTGCCAAATGTCCAATGACGTATTCCACCAGGAGTAAATGGATCATCGCCTGAAAGAGAATCATTGGAAGGATGAAAGAGATTTTCAACATTATAAAACATTAAAGTATACAGGTAATCTGGCTCCCCTGATTTTAGGAACTGATTCTCGGGAGCAGACATAGTACACCCGGAACTAAAAACCAGGAAGAGAAAAAAAGGAAAAAATCTATAGTTGGTTATCATTCATTATGAGATTTATGGCTGCCGCAACATACGGTGCCTTTATCCCTTAATGTGATGAAAAACGGAAATATCGTATTTATTCTTCGATTCTTTCAAAAGCACCCAGGTCTGGTTTGTCATCAGCCAGTCTGTCATCTCCTTTTTTGTCATAACGAAACAGGTTAGAATAACCCAGGAAAGCTATATCAATCGCCGGAGATAGGGTGTCGAGTTCATAACTAACACGCAGTGAATCAAACAATGGATCTTTATTATTCGTAATGGCAATAAAATTCGGATCCTGGTGGAAGTTATATTCCTGTTCATCCATACGTGTCAGACAACGATCGAAAGAATAATTCAATATGCCATCATCGGATTTGGAAACTATGAGTTCATGGCTATGGTCTCCATAGATGATGCAGTTTCTGAAAGTCGCCTCTTCAATATCACGTGATTCAACCTGAACGATTCCATTGTCATCTTCATATGCAAAATAGTTAGCAATATATAAGGCCGGTGTTCTACGATTTGAAAAGCCACTATACCAATAATTGGCAAATGTACAATGCGTAAAAGAGTAAGATCCCTCGTAGAGCAATTCCATGCAGCTGTTTCCACAATCACCAATCACCAGGTTACTGGCCTTGATAGTGGTACCCCTTGCCAGTATCCCATCATAACTCATTCGGTTGATTTCCGTATCTGTAATGGTAAGAATTGGCATGGAAGAAGTTACCATGGAATCTGCCCAAAGTCCGACTGTGCCATTTACTATGTAAGTATTATCAATATCATTTTCAAAGCTTCCTGGCAAGAAACGGATACCACCCCACTGTCCGGGAATATTCTCATAATCCCGCTCAAGCCGATCACCCTGCACTATCACCGGTTCATCCAATGACCCTTCCATCTTTAAAGATCCAAATACATATAACCATGAATCCCTGTGCATATATACCTTCACTCCTGCCTCCATGGTCAGTGACTGAAGTGTATCAACGGCCGCATAACCCACAATGAGGTAAGGTTTATCTGCTTTCCATGGTAAAGGATTATCCAGTATAGAGTCTTTAAGAATATGTACATCCTGTCCCCAGGCCACCAGATCAACATCCTGTGTATTACCATTTACAATAAATGTTATTGAATCCTGGATTCGTAAGATATCGGGACTGTTATTCTCACCGAGGGTTGCTTCAACAAACACATACATACTGTCTTTCGGTGCAATTTCAAAATCCTTAAACTTAGTACCAGCTGCACCATCCACATTAATTCTAAAGACGGACTCCTTGCCCCCGGCAAGTTCAATATCATTTATCTTGATATAGCGGTCATATGGATTATGGACACGGAATGAACGTGTTGTTGTGCCTACAGTAGTAAAAATCGTATCGAAATACACCGTATCCAGCGTAAAGCTCAGCTTGGCATCCTGATCATCAATATAGACTCTTTCCCGCTGACAATTATATAGTAAGCTTATGAGCAATAAAAGGATGGAATAAAGGGCTATCTTCTTCACAATATGGGCTTCAAATAATAAGGTTTGAAATAATAACGCAAAGATGCAGAAAAAAGTGTAACAATCAATTGCGCTCTCCCAGGCTCCTCTCCCGAGGGAGACGCGCCTCATGGCGCGTCTCTACAAAATAATTAATTGACATATTATTTAGGAACCAAGGTCAATACGACCACTTCACTCTTTGTTCCAATCCTCAGTGGTGGACCAAAGGTGCCCACTCCTTCGGATACAAAAACCTTGAGATTATTGTAGGTATTCATTCCCCTGTTATAGGGAAACAGGAGTTCATTCAGGTAGTTGACGGGAAATAATTGCCCGGCATGTGTATGCCCGGCAAGGTATAAATCTATACCATGCTCGTCTGCATACTTTGCTCCTTCCGGACTATGGTGCAGTAAGATGGCCGGGTGGTTTTTTTCTATTGCCATGCTATCCAATGTCCCTTTGATAGTGGCACCACCACTGGCATGCATATTCCTGGTTTGTCCATCAGCGTGCATATAATTGAGACCGACAATCTGTAGCTCTCCAAACATCTCCACCTCATTTTCCAATACACGAACATTGACATTTCTTAGGTATTCCTTAATAATGGAAACACCGGTATATCCGTCATGATTGCCCTCAACAAAAAACATCGGTACGCTTACCTTCTTCAATGGGTGAAGAACTTCTTCCGAGAGCTTAATTCGTCCATCAAAAAAATCACCTGTGATAAAAATTGCTTCCGGATTTTCCTCCAGGGAAAGATCAATGATTTTATCCAGGAATTTTTCTCCCCTGAAATGTCCAATGTGAATATCAGACAAGTGAACCACCCGAACTTCCTCCTGTAATCCTGCCACCGGCACTTCGAAGTTTGTAACTTTAATATTAAAGGCATTCCAAATGCCAAAACCCACTACCAAAATGGTGATTACAATAGCGGATATACCATAGATTAATGGAGATCCTTTGATGATAAGATGCAGAAGATCAATGAGCAAAACTGACATCAGGAAATAGAGAATAAACCCTGTTATAATGGCTGCGAATTGATAGATCATGCTTCCAAAAGCACTTGTTGAATTGCTAAAAATGGCCATACCAGCAATCATTATCACCGGCATAGAGGCAAATAGTATGTACCAATACCTGATCGTCTCGGTTCCGAAGTAAAAATTCATTCTTTTTGCGAGATAAATCACAGAAACAACACTAAGACCCACAAAAAAAATCATGAATAGCACAGGTAGTAAGTATTTCATTCGAAGTATTATTTCTTTTCCACCTTCAGGAGGAACAAGACAAATAAACCATAAATAAGACTGAGAACCAAGCAAAGCGGAATGCCCCAGATGAAAGACATTAAAGGAACTTTCCAAAGTATTTCCACCCATCCCAATTCAGTAACCATGCCAGTTAGTTAACACTTCCCGCAAGAACAACGAGCCACATACCAATAGTGGTAATTGTTTTTTGTTGTTTTAGATCCATTGTATACAGTTTTAATGATAGATTATATCAATAAATATAATAAAATTGGGGAAAATGATGAGATAGAATTTGACCATGAGATGCAGAGAGAAGCTCACTGTAAAATTCTATTCCTCAATTATTGATTTCACTCTTCCCACCTCTCCTGATTCCAAGCGAACTTTAATGCCATGAGGATGGCTTTGACTATTGGTGAGAATATCTTTCACAACTCCCTCTGTCAATTCACCAGAACGCTGGTGTTGCTTCATTACTATTTCCACTAACATTCCCGGCTTCAGTGAGCTTCTTTTTGTTCCATCCATGGTTTTAATCCTTGATTGAGCTTATATAGTTCTATAAAAATAGATATTATATGGGGAAACCCTAAGGGAATATTTCATAAGGTTCATAAGAGCTGGTGGTAGAGGCGTGGTGGAAAATCCGGTGTTAGACGTGGTGTGAGACGCGATAAATCGCGTCTCTACAATCAAACCGACTAACAGACTTTAGTTCCTGTCGATCATTTATTCTGCTATTTATTGCTTTTTGCTATTTTTACATAAAAAAGAACACATGTACAGAATAGCAATATTTATAGCTGCCATATTAATAAGCGGGTGTACTATGAAAAAAGAGCAAGTTGATTTATTGGTAAAAGATGCCACAATTTATACTGTGGATAATGATTTTTCTGTTGTTGAAGCATTTGTCGTGAAAGATGGACGGATACTTGCCACTGGAACAGCAAAAGAGATGGAAGAAAAATATGAAGCTTCTTCTACCCTGGCCCTTGAAGATCATTATATCTATCCCGGTTTGATTGATCCGCACTGTCATTTTACCGGTTACGGTCTTTCCCTGAACGAGGTTGACCTGGGCGGAACCACCTCGGTTGAAGAAATTATTGCGCGCTGTAAGACTTTTGCAGAAAAATTTAATCCCGAATGGATAACAGGAAGAGGCTGGGATCAAAACGATTGGAAAATAAAAGAGTTCCCAAATGCAACAATGCTCGATGGAGCATTCCCGAACACCCCCGTTTTCCTAAGGCGTATTGATGGTCATGCCGGTTGGGCCAACAGTATGGCACTAAAGATGGCTGGCGTTAACAATGAGACGATGGTGGATGGTGGTGAAGTAAAAATGATGAATGGAATACCTTCAGGAATCCTTCTCGACAATGGAATTGGATTAGTTGCAAGCATCATACCAAAACCTGGTTTAGATAAATTGCAACAAGGATTATTGATGGCACAAAAAAACTGTTTTGCGGTAGGACTCACATCGGTAACAGATGCAGGATTGGAAACTAATGAAGTAAAATTAATTGACTCCCTGCAACGATCCGGTGTACTAAAAATGCGTATCAATGCCATGCTCAGTCCAACAGAAAGCAATTTTTCCACCTACATTGAAAAAGGAGTTTTTCAAAATGATTACCTGACAATCAGTACATTAAAACTATATGCTGATGGTGCCTTAGGATCCAGGGGAGCCAGGATGATAGAGGATTATTCTGATGATCCCGGAAACAAGGGACTGTTTGTAACACCACTCGAAACATTAAAGAAACTTTCTCAAAGAGCCCTTGACAATAACTACCAGGTGGCCGTTCATTGTATTGGAGATGATGCCAACAGGCAAGTATTGCAGATTTTTGGAGAACTGCTGGGAGGAAAAAATGACAGGAGATGGAGGATTGAACATTCACAGGTTATCCATCCGGACGATTTTAAGCTATTTGGCAAGTATTCTATTATTCCTTCTGTGCAATCTACCCATGCGACTTCTGATATGTATTGGGCAGAAAACAGGATTGGCCCGGAGAGAATCAGCGGGGCATACAGCTACAAGACACTACTTGAACAAAATGGATGGCTTCCCAATGGAAGTGATTTTCCGGTTGAACATATCAATCCGATTTTTGGATTTTATGCATCAGTTGCCAGGAAAGACAAAGAAGGTTTTCCTGAAAATGGATTCAGACCAGAAGAAGGTTTATCAAGGACAGAAGCCATGAGGTCCATGACCATTTGGGCAGCAAAGTCTGCTTTTGAAGAGGGTTTCAAAGGAAGCATCGAAGTGGGCAAGCTGGCAGATTTCGTTGTCACTCAAGAGGATTTGATGACTGCAGAAGAACAAACATTACCACGCATAAAAATATCCTATACCTATTCTGCAGGAGAAAAAGTATATGAACAAAAATAACTGGAATATCAGGCCGGCGATTAAGTCGGACCTGGATAAGTTGATGGCGCTCTACAAGCGGTGTACACTCAAGATGAACGTGCAAGGACTTTTTAACTGGCACGACACTTACCCCGATAAGGAGACCATCTCCAATAATATTCAGTCCGGTACTCTTTATGTACTGGAGACAAAGGAAATTCATGCGGCAGTGACCCTGAATGATGATCAGCCCCATGAATACAAAGAAATTAATTGGGACTACCATGTGGAACCCTACCTGGTAGTTCATCGCCTGGCAGTAGACCCTGATCAACAGGGAAAAGGATATGGGATAATGCTGATGGAATATGCCGAAAATCTAGCATCCACATCCGCTTACCCATCCATCAGAATGGATGTATACACCATCAATATCCCTGGTAGAAATTTATACAAAAAACTGAATTACAAAGAATTAAATGAATTTCATTTTCCGGGTTTTGAAACTCCATTTATTGGATTAGAAAAGAAAATTGACTAGCGAATAATAAAGTTGGCACCCAGGGAAATAATATCCCAGGATTTTTCATTTGCAGGCAGGTCATATTCGAAGAAAATAAAAACGATATTTCCAATACTCATTCCAGCGTTTAGGGGTATCCATGCCCGAAACGTTATATCATCAGCCATCATAAGATCCAGATCAAGTCCCGCGGTCAGATTAATCCAGAATTCAGGTGAATAGGTATAACTTCCAGTCAGGTCTAATCCAAAATCATTCTGGTAATGTAAACCACCAATAATATTGAAGTAACTCTTCCGGGTTTCTTTGAATAAATACTGCATATCAACTCCAAGGTAATCAGAGCCAGAGAGGTAGTGAGCAAACTTAAGGTTGAAATCCATGGAATAACCAACACCGAAACCACCGAATGCAAGAAAGGACAATCCTCCATCACCATAATCCCATACTGAATTAACATTATAGGAAGCTGCAGTTCCAATACTATATGCACCAACAGGAAGTGTTTTACCAAAATTTATTACCTGGGCTGAGGCAATAGAAGATGCAAAAAGAAAGAAGATAACTATGAATCTTTTCATGGGAACAGGGTTAGGGTAACAAAAATAAAAGAATCTGGCAGAAAACTTATATTCTGGGGATGTTTTTTACAAATTAAACCCTTCCATGCTTGGATATTATTTTAAATCCTGTACCCCGGACGCTATCTTTGAGTGTTCGAAACATGGTATTTTGTTTTGATTTGCTATCCTTCGGCGAGCCCATGAGGCGAGTTGAGTATTAATCTGTTCAATTCATTAATGTCAACAATCAACCCAAATTAATCTCTTTTCCCTGGTAGAAGTCTAGTATCTTGGAGTAAAAAATAAATACATACTTGGCGCTGATCATTTCCGATTGGGAGGAGAAAAGCCGATTCCTTGCCTCTTCCAACTCAAGGGCAGTTGCCATTCCAACTTTAAACTTCTCTTCAGCATAGCGATAGACCTCTTCACTGTTGGCAAAAATCTCACCTGCAGCATTGTAATTCTCCAACGCGGCAACGGCATCAGTATAAAACTGCTGTATTTCCTTTAAGAGAACCTGCTTTTCATTCTCCATGTTATACCTGGCATCTTGCAGATTAATCTTTGCCTTGCTGATATTTGTGTTCGTCTGCCACTTATTAAAAATTGGAATAGATAATCCAATAGATACTGATTTAAACTTATGGTCAATAATTTGGTCAGGGTAGAGATAGGGCTGAAGTGGATCAATTGGATTGACCGCATTATTACTATAATTCGATCGAAATAATCCGCTCATATAGACTTGAGGAGACAATGCACCTTTAGTCACCGCCAGGCTCTTCTCCTGCAAAGTGATATTATGCTTAGCACCCTCTATCTGTGGCAGGTAGCGAACAGCATTCATATAAACTGAATCCAGGTTGGGAATATCCAGGGCAGAAGGATCAGCTAGCTCCGGTTTCTCGATATCCAATGGAGCATCTAATTCCAGGTTCATAAGATGAATCATGTTTAACCTGGCAATTTCAACACTATTTTTCGCGCTGGTCAGGTTATATTTTTCACTTGAATATTGCGACTTAACTTCCAATAATTCTCCTGCAGCGGCATTGCCTACTTCCACCAAGCTCTCCATTCTCTTCACCTGAAGTTCAGTTACTGTTACCTTCTCTTCAGCTACTGCAAGCAAATCTGTTTTTCTCATCAGATCAAGGTAACCTGTCATTACCTTCAGCGTAATCTGATTTTCAAGAACAACAAGGTTTGATTTCGATAAGAGAAAAGCTGCCTTTGCCATCTGAATACTATTAAACCCCCTGAGTCCTTCAAAAAGAGTCAGGTTACCCTGAACACCCATCCAACCCTGTTTAACTGAGTTCTCCCATTCATATGTCTCAAGATTAAGTGCACGTCCGTCAGCTATCGTATGTTCCACGCCGGCTCCAACATCAGGAAGCAAATTCAGTTTAGATTGTGTAAAGTCCTTCTTTGTTAATTGCGTGTTAAGCTCCTGTCGTTTGAGCGAGATATTGTTCTCATGAGCATATGAAATACAGTCGTTCAACGACCATTCCTCTTTATCCTGCGCAAAGGATGTTGTGCTTGTAAGTGCAATAACAAGCAAGGTAATAGTGAAGTGTCTCATGAATTATTTTTTATTGTTTTTCAAAACAAGTTTATCGTGATCTGCGAAATTCTGATAGCTGGAAGTAATGACCTGTTCTCCCGGCTCAAGTCCGCTCAGCACCTCATAATACCTGGGATTCTGACGACCAATGGTGATATCACGCTTCACAGCAAATTCGCCACTTGGATCAACCACGAATACCCATTGTCCACCTGTCTTATTGTAAAAGCCACCCTTGGATAAAAGAATACCCTGTTTGGATTCTCCAAGTTGTAGCCTGATCCGTGAGGCCTGTCCTATTCTGATTTGCTTAGGTATTGTATCGGTAAATACCATATCCACTGCAAACCGTCCATTCTGTACTTCAGGATATACTTTTGTGATCCTGGCAGAATATACCTGGTTGGCAAAATCACATTCACCAAGCAGTCCGGTTGTTATCCTTGCAATATAATGTTCATCAATTTCCACGCGCAGCTTATAGGAGTCAAGGATATTAATAGTGCCCACCCTGGTGCCATAAGTTATTACCTCACCAATCTCAGGATTCAATGTGGCAAGTTCGCCATCCGCTGAGGCTTTGAAATTAAGATTATCCAGTCGTTGCCTGATAATCTCCATACTCCGTGTCATGCTGCTCACAGAAGATTCAAGAGAGCTGATCTGTATGGTACGATACATAGAATCATTTTTAAAGTTTTCATTTACCAGGACCAGCTGGGCGTCTGAAGCTTCAAACGCTTCCTTCGACTGATCGTATTCTTCCCTGGAAATATGCTGCTCCTCAAAGAGTTTTTCATTGTTTTCAAAGATCCTCTTCTCCTGTCTTACCTGCTTGCTAAGCTGAATAATCTGCTGCTGATTGACCAGTTTCTGCTGGTCCATAAGCAGTCGTGCTGTTCTCAACTCATTGACTGCTCTAACCACCAGTGCTTCATTATTTGTAATCTCCAGCAGAAGGTTATTGTTACTCAATATTAAAATAACATCACCTTTCTTTACTGTATTACCCTCTTCAATAAGAATTTCTTCTACCCTTCCGCCTTCAATAGCATCCAGGTAAATGGTCCTTATGGGTTCAACGATTCCCTGGTCAGTGATGTAATCCTGGAATACATCCTGTACTACCTCATCTATTCCCAAACGTGAAACCTCAACGTTGTATTTGGAACTCTTATCTCCAAAAATAATAGTAGCAAGTACTATCAATACCAGGATAATGATAGTCCCATAGAGAATTGTTTGACGAGAAATAAAGCCCTTTTTCTCGATTTTGCGATCCATTCCGTCCATAATTGTAAATATTTTTCTCTCCTTATTGCATTTACTATGCCAAAGGAAATACTTTTTTGAGAATCAAACCTTTAATAAAAAACATAGTTATCAAAAATAATCAAAATATGTTCGAAATTGACGTGATGGTGTTCGAAAACGTACACCTTTTTTACTATCTTTGTATATAGGAGCAAAGCGAAAACTTCTGTTAATTAACATTTTAATAAGGAAGGCATCTTATTTGTGGAAATTGTGATGTAAAATCATAAGGAATAAAAAATATGGAAGAAAAAACCGGCCGTATACTTGCCATAGATGATAATGAAGATATTCTCTTCGCACTAAAACTACTATTGCGCCCCCATGTGGAACTTATCGAAACACTTTCCAGACCGGAGAAGATTACCGAGATGATGAAGAAAGAGTCCTGGGATGTGATACTTCTTGATATGAACTTCACAAAGGATGCTATCAGTGGCCAGGAAGGATTCGATTCTCTTAAAGTTATTCTCGACAACGACCCAAATGCTGTTGTGGTTTTTATCACTGCCTATGGAGATGCAGAAAAAGCGGTCAGGGCAATAAAGGCAGGTGCAACAGATTTTATATTGAAACCCTGGCAAAATGAAAAAATTCTTGCAACAATAAATTCTGCCATCTCTTTGCGCAGATCACTGCTGCAAACTGAGTCTCTGAGAATGAAACAACAGGAGATCAGTGCTTTACTTGATCAGCCATTTACAGACTTCATCGGGCAATCTCCGGAAATGAATGCAGTCTTTAATACCATTAAAAAAGTGGCTTCAACCGATGCCAACATACTCATTTTGGGTGAGAACGGCACCGGTAAAGAGCTTGTTGCCAGGGCATTATATAGAAATTCTATTCGTAAAGAAGAGGTATTTATAAGCGTCGACCTTGGATCAATTGCAGAAACGCTTTTTGAGAGCGAACTCTTTGGACATGAGAAAGGTGCCTTTACAGACGCCCATAAAATGAAGCAGGGAAGATTCGAAATTGCCTCAGGCGGAACCTTGTTTCTTGATGAGATCGGCAACCTGACCTATCCTCTTCAGTCCAAATTGCTGACAGTGATTGAGCGCAGGGAAGTCATCAGGGTTGGAGCATCAAAACCGCTGCAGATAGACGTACGACTAATCACAGCAACAAACAATGACATTCATGATGAAGTAGCTGGAGGTAACTTCCGCCAGGACCTTCTTTACAGGATAAACACTGTAGAAATACATCTTCCACCCCTGAGGGACCGGACCGGTGATGTGCCGCTATTATCTGAACACTTTCTGAAAATATACAGTAAGAAATACCGTAAGCCCATCAGGAATATCCAATCTTCGGCAATTAAGAAACTGAACCAATACCAGTGGCCGGGAAATGTCAGGGAACTGCAACATGCTATTGAGCGAGCTGTTATTATGTGCGAAGGAACAAGTTTGGGCTCAGAAGATTTCATTCTCTCTTCGGAAAGGAAAAACTCCGGCAGCGGATATGATCTCGAATCGTACAACCTGGACGAAATCGAAAAAGCAATCATTAACAAAGTGATGAAACAAAACCAGGGAAATGTTACCCAGGCAGCATCACAACTTGGCTTAACACGTACTTCATTGTACAGAAGAATGGAAAAACATGGTTTATAAACAATTCAGAGTCAACATAATAATCAGGGTATTGGCCCTGACTATAACATGCCTGCTGTTATTTCTCTCACTTAACAGCAAGTTTATGTTTACGCCTGTTTTGATTATTGGGCTCATGGTATACCAGGTATGGTCATTGATACGATATGTGGACAGGACAAACCGCGAACTGGCCAATTTCCTGGAATCCATACGTTACTCAGAATTTACCCGGACATTTCATATGAAGGAAGCAGGCTCATCTTTCGAAGCACTGAGCGATGCCTTCAATGATGTTATAAAAGATTTTCAGCAAATCAGATCAGAAAGAGAAGAGCATTTTCACTACCTGCAAAGCATTGTTCAAAATATCGATGTGAGTATCCTGGCCTACCAGCGAAATGGTTTGGTGGAGATGATTAATCCGGCTGCTAAAAAATTGTTCCAGGTTAACTCTTTGAAACAAATAAATAAGCTGGAACCCTTAAGTAAAGACCTATGCAAGACCTTGTTAAACATAAAACCAGGTGAAAATCACCTGGTGAAAGTTCAGGATGAGGATGATATTCTGCAATTGGCAATTTTTGCCACTGAATTCAAGGTAAAGGATAAAATTATCATCCTCACGACTGTCAAGAATATTCAAAATGTACTTGAAGGGCAGGAAACAGAAGCGTGGCAGAAACTTATCAGGGTGTTGACACATGAAATTATGAATTCCATTGCGCCAATCTCAAGCTTAAGCTCAACCATCGAAATGATGGTGAACGATTACAATACAGGCAAGGATAAGGACAAGCCAATGGACTCAGAAGCGGTGGCTGAAATTCAGCAGGCACTACAAACCATTAACAAAAGAAGTGCAGGCCTGATGAGCTTCGTGGAAACATACAGGAGCTTGACAAAAATACCAAAGCCAAACTTCGAGGTAGTACCCATGAGCTCCTTGCTTGAGAATGTGGTGACACTCATGAAAAAAGAAGTTCGTGATCAAGATATAACTTTGAGCTATTCAATGGAACCTGAAAGTATCCAACTGCAAATAGATGAACAGATGATTGTCCAGGTAATGATAAATATGATTAAAAACTCTGTCCATGCAGTTGAAGGAGTTGAAAACGGTGCGATTACAATAAGGGGTTATTATAACAAAAGAGGCAGACCGACCATCCAGGTAACGGATAACGGACAGGGAATATTACCCGAAGTGCTGGATAAAATTTTCATCCCCTTCTTCACAACAAAACGTTCAGGATCTGGAATCGGACTCAGTCTGTCACGTCAGATTCTTCGTCTGCACGGAGGTACAATTACTGCACAATCGAAACCGGGAGAAGAAACTATTTTCTCCCTTACCTTTTAATAAGCAAACACCTCAACAAGGGTAAGCTTCTTCACAATTGTCTTCCTTAAAACAGTGACAATACAATATTTTATATATTCGTCACCAAAAAGTACGATTCCCTATGGAAAATTCGTTCGTCTAATAAAACCGATATGAAGTTAAAAGCTCTTGCTCTGCTGGTCATATGCTTTTGTTCTGTGCACTCATCAGCGCAACTAAAAACCTACCTTGGTATTGAAGTCGGACCGGCATGGGATATCAACCGGGTAAGTGATCCGGGAAATCTTCTTTCGCAAACTGTTATCCCGGGCACCATAGGAGGAATAACACTCAGCCAGGAAATCATTCCGCACCTGAGCATTGAAACCGGGCTCTCCTACCATAGCTATCGCAGCGGATTAAATATGGATGACAGGAGGCCTGATAATGCAGGATGGAAAAAAATTGATGTCCTTCTCATCCCCGCACGGGTCAAGTATAAACTACAGTTTTCAGACTACCCTGTCAGTATAACACCGCATGTGGGATACCAATTTGGCTATATTCTCGCAGTCCCTGATGCCCATGTGGCTAGTTCAATCTTATCCGACCCGGATGCCAGCACCATTCAGTACGACCTCACTGAAAATACCCCAACAAGTTCAGCCATGCACCTTATTGAATTTGGACTGTCCACTGCATATATCTTTGATAACAACTGGCAGGTGATGCTATCCCTGTCACATTCCAGCGGATTAAAAGAAGTATCTACTTCAGATATTAATGTAAATGTATCTTCGGGATTATCGCACAATGCCAGCTATACTATGGACGGAACAAGGTTCCAGACAACTGCCAGTCTAGGGATTCCCCTTAGCAATCTGTGGGAGAACAAAGACCTGAGAATCAGGAAATCCATAGAGAATTCAGGTTGGAATGCCAGGTCCACAATACGTCCGCAGCGCTATATCTATTTTGGGGGAGATGTGGGGGCGCTCTGGAGAGGATTCCAAATCTCAAATCCCGCTGTGGGATCAAGGCCCATAACAGGAAAAGAAATTTTCAGGTATAGCAACCTGCACACAGGCATATACTTCGGATACCTCTTTAAAAGTAACATTGGGATGGATATTGGCGCATATTACCAGCGCTCATCCCTTTTCTTCTCCCTGATGTATGATCACGAAGTTGATTTTGTGACACGAAGCAAATCCCCGATGTACCTGGAATTCCCACTCAAGCTCAGGTATTTTTATGATGTATATAAGGGAAAAGTATTCATCGTTCCAAGTTTCGGCGTCTCTGTTTTGACACACTTCTCAGCAGGGAATTATGGTACGGGAAGCGATTCATTTTCATACCTCACATTAACAGGAAATGGAAACGGCAGCGTGGATTACACAGGAGTACGAAACAGCAGAATCGGACTGATGCTTAAAGCCGGCATCGGTGGTGAATACCGCATCCCTATAAAATTTCCACTGTATGCCACAGCTAACCTGGAGTATAACCATGGAATCAAAGAGATTGACGAGATCCAGGTAAGTACTTCTCTCAATGAAACACCAGATGTGAGCACTATTAAATATCTTGGATCAGGTTGGAATTTCTCCCTTGGCGTCAGGATACCTGTCCTGCTGGGGAAAGATAACCGAAAGTGTGGGGCGAAGAAAACAGTAGGCAGTAGGCAGTAGGCAGTCTATAATCGGGGTGGTAAGACGCAACCTTTTTTCCCAGTGCTTCATCTTACCATTAATCAAATATCCTTTGACAAAAGTGCTTTCATATTGTATTTTTAAATTACATTAATATCTTAATGCTATGAAAATCAAAAATTTACTACCAATATACATTTTTGTTATTCTCTCAATGGCAGGATGGCAGGGATGTACTAAAACAGAGGTTCAAAAAGGGACTATCGATTTTGGAATGAATCCGCTCGTTGAAGAAGCATTAAAAAGTGCTGAAGTTAATCATGGGCAAGTAGTTGGTGCCCTGGTAACAATTTTAGGTGAAGATGGAGCTATTGTTTACGATAAGCATTTTCTGAATTTTTATTCATTCGGGGAGTCATTTGTTACAGAAAGACTTTCATTGGAGCCCGGACAATACACCCTTGAAGAGTTTTTATTGCTTGATTCCATGAATAATATTCTCTGGGCAACTCCGTTGGAGGGCTCACAGCTGGCATACATGGTGGAGGATCCGTTACCCATGTATTTCAATATCGAAGCAAATAACACAACACATTTACATCCGCAGGTTGTATGGGTAGGAAACCATCATCCGGGAGATTTCGGCTATGTTACCTTTGAAGTCGAATTCGTGGAAAAATTCTGCATCGGAGTCGAGTATATATCCAGCTGCTATGATTGGTACATGGATTCTATAGCAGATCCTAATGGTAACATTGCTCCTTATTATCCTGGGCAGTTCCTCGTATTTGGAGGAGAGAAATTAATATTGGATGCACCACTGATGCCTGGATTCAATACGATGTATATTCCCAGAGGGTTTGAGAAGTATACCATTGTTGTCATAGATTGTGGAGAGCAGAAATGCTTTTCAGAAGTATTTAATGCTACAGAACTATTTCGCTTTTCATGCGCAGCAGGTGTGCCTTTAACCGTAAATTGTGATCAGCCTCCCAACGATATTGTTATCACACCTGAAGATATCAGGGAACCAACAATAGACCAGGGCGTTTTCGGAAGGCTGTCTATGGTTTTTGAAGATTCCACCTACTATGAAGATCTCAATACATGGCCGATGATAAGAGATGTATATCTCTACAAAATAGATGACAACGCATTAATCTCTGACCTTATTGAATACGACGATTGTGTGGTCTGGCCTATTTTTGACAGTCTGCCGGATGTAATTGTCAGGTCAAATAGTTCGGGATACTACCAGACGAAGCTTGAAGCTGGTACGTATTTATATATGATCCAGACAGACTATGGTTTTTACATTGACATGTATCTCTCTTCACGCATACCCGGATTACTGAAAATCGAGGAAGGAGAAGTAACAATTATGGATATTGTCATCTATCCGTGCTATTGGGCAGTTTATTCGGAATAGATATAAGAAACTTCAAAACCCGGGAAATTCTTTCCCGGGTTTTTTTATCTTTATTGCATGCAAAAAACAGGAGATAAAGATGCGCTGAAAAATATTTATGCGCAGCGAAAAGAGAAGTTTGATGAAGATCTGAAAAGACAAAATAAGACACTGGGATACATTGGATTCCTAAGATTAATTGTTGTTATTCTTGCCACCTGGTTCCTGGTACTTGGAATTCGTAATTACCAGGTATTCTATGTTATTTCAGGACTATTGCTTATCCTGTTCTTCACACTGGTAAGCTATCATAAAAACCAATCTGATAAAAAGAAGATGCTTCAGCAACTTGTGGCACTGAATGAAAAAGAGCTCAAATGCCTGGATTACATCTTTGATAAAAACCCTTCCGGTAAAGAGTTTATCAGTTCTGACCATCCCTGGTCATATGACCTGGACCTGTTCGGTGAGGGATCAATTTACCAGTACCTCAACAGGACATCCACCCACCGGGGATCTGCTGTCCTGGCATCCTACCTGGACCAGGTGCCAAAAACAGGAACAGAGATCGAAGAGCGACAGAATATACTCCGGGAACTGTCACCGGAACTTGACCTTAGTCAAATGTTTATAGCCCGGGCCATGATGTTTGGAAAAAAAGAAGACGAGGTTGAGGAGTTAGTGAACTGGGTAAAAGAACCTTCCTATATCACAAAACACCGTTGGTTAACTTATGTTTCCATTGGAATGTCTGTTGTATCTATCGCTATCATCATAGCGGGATTCTTCAATTTCTCGAATTTTCAATTTCTGCTACCCGTTCTTTTTATCAATTGGTTCCTTCTCTCTCCTTTCCTGGTGCGAACCAACCGCTATCATGTCCAGGTTTCAAAGAAACATGCTTTCCTATCCACCTATTCGGAGCTATTGCAGATTATCTCCAGTCATGAGTTTCAGCATCCACGCCTGAAAGCAATGAACGAACTTTCAAAAAATGGATGTAAATCTATAAGGATACTTTCGAAACTACTTGGATTTTTTGATCAGCGACTTAATCTTTTGATGGGTATTGCAATGAACAGTTTGTTTCTTTTCGACTTTCATATGCTGCGCTTTTTATCAACTTGGACAAGAAAAAATGCAGATCACCTGGAAGACTGGCTTCATGTGATTTCTGATATGGATGCCCTGTTCAGCTTAGCCGGATTTACCCACAATCACCCCGACTTCATTGTCCCGGAAATAACTAAGGAAAACAGTGGATTTAATGGGACTTCCCTGGGTCATCCCATGATACCTAATGAAAAGCGGGTCAATAATTCAATAAGGATAGAAAAGGAAAAAGTTGTGCTGATCACCGGTGCAAACATGGCAGGTAAGTCTACTTTCCTCAGATCTATCGGGATAAACATGGTGCTATCCTATGCCGGTTGCCCTGTATGTGCAGACCAATTTGTTACAGGTCCTTACCAGCTCTTCTCCAGCATGCGAACAGCTGATTCCCTGAAGGATGAAGAGTCTTATTTCCTGGCTGAAATAAAAAGGTTGAAGCGGATTGTGGATAAAATGGAAGAAGGAACTTCCCTGCTTATACTGCTCGATGAAGTATTAAAAGGAACAAATACCACAGACAAGCAAAAAGGATCACGCGGCTTAATAGAGAAATCTATAAACCATGATATTCTTTGTTTTATCGCCACACACGACCTGGCTTTGGGAGATATGCAGGATCAATACCCCGGCATCGTAGTAAACTACTGCTTTGAGAGTTATATTAAAGATCTGGAGCTCACATTCGATTATAAAATACAGCAAGGTATTGCAAAGAATATGAATGCCAGTTTTTTGATGAAGAAAATGGGGATAATGAAGTGAACTAGAGTGAGAAGGAAAAAGGAAAAAGTAAAAAGTGGGTGACAGAAATTGAAACATTGACTCATTAGCCCATTGACTCATTAACTCATTAGCCCATTGACTCATTAACTCATTAGCCCATTGACTCATTAGCCCATTGACTCATTAGCCCATTAACTCATTAGCCCATTTTTCAACCTCCGAAGCTTTGGCGTAGGAGGTGACTCATTCATCACTACCAGCCACTTCCACAAGGTCTCTCTTCAGCTCTCTAAACGTAATCGGCTTAGCCAAAATTTTCCTCTTCCGATCGAGCACGAAGATGGTTGGTGTAGCATAGATATTATAGTCCGACGCACTCTTTCCTTCCCAGCCAAGTGGTTCATGCACGTTAATCCAGGGAAGCTTCATTTGTTCAACATAGCTTGTCCAGTTAGTTTTTACAGTATCTATGGAAATAGCAACGATTTCAACATTGTCCGGTATATCAGACAAATACCAGTCTTTGAGCTTTGACATCATGCGAACGCAATGCTCGCAATGGCTGGCCCAGAAGATAACTACCGTGTAGTCGTTCTTCAATTTGCTCAAAACGATGGCCTCATTATCAATGCTACGGATTTTAAAATCCGCTGCTATGGCACCAAGTTCCATCTTTTTATACCCTTCCACTCTTTGCATGGCCAGCTCAACTACATCTGTGGTACAGGTTTCATCCACATAATTCTCTGCAATATAGGATTGTACCTTCTCCATCTGGAAAGAGTTAAAACCTTCCAGCAAGTATTCAACCACAAATGATCGAAGGTCCGCATCTGCGGAGACATTGGCCATGATGATATCGGTGGCTTCAATAAAGGCATCTTCCTGTTGTGAATAACTATTATTTTTGTCACGATAGAGCGATAAATACTCTATAATTTTATAATTATAAACCGGGGAATAAATTAATCCGGGTTTATCAATGGGTGCTTTGTCAAAAAAATGATACCGGAGGTAAGCCATTCGATCCATCCCTTTCAACTCAGGTTTCAGGATCAGTGAGAGGTAAGACGAGATCAGATCCTTCACATATAAATCGGCATGTTCTTCGATTAGGGCAAGGATGAATTCCTCCCGCTCCTCCTGTAAAGTCATAAAATGTGTTTTCGCTTCAGCAAAGAATTCATCTTTTTGTGGATACCTGTCAATCAGGGGATACATAGCACTCATTTTCTCTTCATAGTCCGTTTCATACTCCCGAAAATCACCCAGCACATCATTCTCCTCTGAGTTCTCAAATGCAACTGATGTTCTTATGTCAAGGTAGTCCGCAGAGACAGAAAATGACTCCTTACACCAGATAAATTCTATGAATAACTTCTCTGCAGCATCGCGCTGATTAAATTCCGGCCGGCCAAAATAGACGCGGTAAGTTCCGGGATGTTGATCCGCAAGGAAGGAAAAATAAAAAGAACCGTTTGTTGATAATGTGCTATCTATCAACGAGTAAGACGATTTATTAAATGCTGCCAGGTATACATTCTGATCCGCCATGTTGCCGATAAGAAAGTTGACATTATATACCTGGTCGTTACCGGATGCGAGCATCGCAACCCCTTCTTTTTCATTTACTTTATTTCCGGCCGGTTCATTGCATTGCAGAACCATGGTGCCGAGAAACAATAATAATACACCTATATTCAGTCTTTTCATTGTGTTGTGAAATTAATAAAAGTCTGTGAAAAAATTCCGATATTCGAAATTCAAAAGCATTTCCCTTGAAGAAACCGGAGGTTTACATACACACAGGAATGGGAAGAACGGGGTCGACCTTTCTTCAGCACCAGGTATTTCCTAAGTTCAGGGGCATTTTTTACAAGCGCCATACAAAATTCCGCAAAGCGGAAAAGATCATACAAAAAGGAAGATATGAGAGGTACCTGGTTTCTGGTGAGATGGAGTATAAAAAACTGGACCGGCATATGCGCGAATTCTCAGCTCTTTTTCCCGGTGCAAGACCTATTATTATCATGCGCAGACAAGATGAGTGGGTTGCTTCACAGTACAGACGATTCGTAAAGAGTGGCTATGCTTTTACATTCAATGCATTTTTTACTCCCAAAAATGATTCAGGATTTTGGGAAAGAGAATGGCTTCGGTACATGGGCAACATTGAGATCCTGGAAAAGTATTTTGAAAACAAACCACTGGTTTTGTTCTATGATGAACTCAGAAAAAATCCGGAGCAGTTTATACGCCAACTGGCAGATTATACAGGTGCTGAGGTGAATATGAACAAGATAAATTTGTCTCCAAGGCATACATCCTACAATGAAAAGCAGCTACGGGTTATTTACACCCTGGGCAAGAAAGTAAGCATGGTGAAGCGCAAACCATCCGCATCGAAAACCATAAATGTCTTCCTAAACCTTGGTCGCAATATACTTCGTTATACCACACTTTTCTTTGCACCGCTCATTCCGAACTCATGGCTGAGTAAAGATATTTTTCTACCCGAACCCGGACAGTTGGCAGCAGTGAAAAAATATTTTTCAAAAGACTGGGAAGAATGCAGGGAATATGCAAAACAGAACAACTAAACTTATTCGAACAAATCCATCTGCTCCGGCATAGTCGAATCTATATCAGCTTAATTTTATCTGATAGAATTTCAATCTTTCTCTCTTTATACAAGCTGCCAAGGGCTTTTTTAAAGGCCTTTTTGCTGATCCCAAAATTGGAATATATCTCTTCAGGAGAACTTTTGTCAGTGATAGAAAATTCACCTTCGTTGGCAAGTAATTTCTTATAAATCAACTCACAATTGGGATCGTTGGCATTCTCATAGCCAAGACGCTGCAGAGAAATATCCAACTTATTGTCATCACGAATATGTTTCACATATCCTTTCAGCTTGTCACCAATATTGAGCTCTCTAAAAATTTCGTTTTCAAAAACAAGGCCGGTATGAACGTTGTTGACAATCACATTGAAACCAATGTCTGTTTTATGCATCACTACCAAATCGACTTCTTCATTCTCCTTCACAGTAAGATCATCGTTATGCAAAAATCTCTCCAGCTTGTTACTGGCATAAAGGCGACCCGACTTTTCATCTACCTCCATATAAACAACATACCATCTCCCCTCTTCCATTCTCAGCTTCTGTTCCCTGAATGGGACAAGCAATTCTTTCGCTATCCCCCAGTCAAGAAAGGCACCTACTTTGGATACGGTGCTCACCTGTAAAAAGGCAAATTCATTCACTAAAATCTTCGGAGTCAGGTTCGTAGCAACCTTTCTCCCCTCGTTGTCAAGGTAAACAAAGACTTCTATCTCATCCTCAGTTTCATACTTCAGGGGACTGTATTTTGTTGGCAGCAGCACATCCTCGCCACTTTCATCCTCCAGGTACAAGCCAACCCTGGTCGTCCGCATAATCTTCAGCTTGTTATATTTTCCGATCTCTATCATTACAATTATTTAAGGATACAAAGATACATTGTCTAACGTCAATATACTCTATTTAATTTTCCGCAGCAAAGGCCTTTACAATTCTTGCAAGCACATTGCCGTGGGTTGTATCCGAAGAATTGGAAAGAATAGCAATCACAATTCCCAGCTCAGGGTACACCACAAAATCGGTGATGCCGCCAATGGAACCTCCACCATGATGTATCCTGTACATTTCCCCTTCGCCGTCAGCAAACCATCCCACTCCATAACCAGTACTTTCTCCGTTATTTAATACCTGGGGTGTTGTTAAGGTAACAAGAGTCTCTTCAGAAAGGTATTCGGCAGCTATATGCGCTTCTCCAAATTTAAGCAGATCCAGGGTGGTTGAAAGAAAACCTCCCCCGGCCCATTTGTAACTGTTATCCACATACCGTGCATTTACCATTACCGTGCCCGGATTTAATTCATAAAACGAAGCACGATGCAGAATAATACTATCGTTTTTATCTGCACACGTGGAGGTCATACCCAGGGGATCAAAAACTTCCTTCTGCATGAAAGACAGGAAATCTTTCCCACTGGCTCCTTCCACTGCAGCACTAACCAGGTTCCAACCAAAACTCGAATAGCTGAATCTTTCTCCCGGCTCAAAAAGAAGGGGATCACCCTTGAAGATGTCAATTCCCTCTTCAACGGTAGAGAAATGCTTCGCCATCATGAACTCGTCACCATTGTAATGCCGAATGCCTGCTATATGTCCTGCTACCTGCTTCACTGTAAAATGGTAGTTCTTTTTCGGCCAATATGGAACGTAAGTTTCAATGTCCTGATCCATATCCATCTTTCCCATATCAATGAGGCGTCCGACCGCAGCAGCGGCTAAGGGTTTTGATACACTACCTATTCTAAAACGGGAAACTCCAGGAATAACCGGCAATTGATGTTCCAGGTCAGCAAAGCCAAATCCCTCCGACCAAACCACCTCTCCGTCGATGGATATGGCAATATCTAAACCAGGTGTCTGCCCCAACTGAAGCAATGAATCCATGAGGTGTCGGCCCAATTCAATAGCGTTGTGGTATTTGTGTATTGAAACTTCCTGTACCGGACCTTTACAGCTGATGAGCAGGATGAGCAGAATGGGAATGAATAACACTTTGTGTTTCATAGTGGGAAATTTTTTTGCTATTTTCAAAGATGACTCTTTGTTATTGAAGACGCGATAAATCGCGTCTCTACTGTTGATTATTTTTTACAATGTGTATTGTTTATAAAGTTACAAAACGAAAAATAAGAATAGTTTTAAATTCTATAAAGTGTTTCACCAATACTATCTCTAAGAGTCGGATTCACCTTTACTTCTTCCGCATAGTGTTTCCATTTTTCAATCTTCCCGCTGATTTCTTCAGTAATATGTGCTGCCTTTTTGATATTCATGGAGCCGGCAACAGCAAGCAAATCGCTTTTTGAAATATCCTTCCGTTTACCGTTTACGCTAAGCGACTGTTGGCTTACCCAAATGCTATCCGGACGATATGCATGACAAACATCATAAGCAGGTGCAAGTTCCCATTGGTAATTTTTACGCAATCTGAATGCACAGTTCTTGGTATGGTCATCGCAATTCCTTGCCAATACATTAAATACCATTCTGCGGTACATTTGGTCTGCCTGGGGATAGGGCAGACGAATCATACGCATTGTCTGAAACAACTGCTCATAGCTAAAGCTGTTCACCTCGTTAAAATCGAAATGCTGCATGGCGCACAAAGTCTGAATATGGTGTTTCTCTGCTTTTCCCTCGCGATCATATCTTTTTGTCATAAAATGTGCCCTGCCATTTTCCTCCAGCAAGCGTGACTCCATCATATCAATACCACAATCTTTCGCCATCAGGTAGTAAGCCATTTCTACACGCCCGTATCCACTCGACTCTCCAAACTGGGCATCGCTCACTCCATCGAGCTTGATTAACCAATGTTCAAAACCTGCAGGCGCAGATGCCTGACCCGATTTCACCTGTCCGCTGGATTCATTAAATGCAATGATTGCTTTTGGCCGGGCCCCGCCGGCAGAAGTTCCTATTTTGAGTATATCTACAAGCGCATTTTTCTCATCCTGTTGCAAATTCACCTCGAAACCCTTACGCTCATTAAGAATTTGCTTTGCCATACCCACTAAACTTGAAAGTTCAATATTCCCGGCTCTCTGGTTGTAGCCCCCCTGCTCAGGTTCAAACTCCAGGGCGCCCATCCCTCTCCTACCAATAAAACATAGCATTTCGACAGGATTCATACTATTGTAAGGCCTTCCATTTTGTGCCAACCAGGCATTAATAAGCTGATGCCCATATTTATCAGGTAATACATCTGCCAGTAATCCTGGCAATCCCTTGAAAGTGTCTGACCCGACTGACTTAGATCTGAGTTCCGGGAAAGAAAATATCCTGTTGGCGGAGCTGATGGGCATTTTTAGTGGAGCCAGGTCCCAGCCAAGACGCGTGAATTTTGAATCAAACTCAAAACTCCCTATCCCGCTTGCTGAGTCCCATGCTACCGCTCCAGCAACTTCACCCCATATTTTTATAAATGCAGTTGTAATCATCACCAGTCACTTTTAGTGTCATGTGTCTTATTTTGTTTACTGGCTCTATACCTCTTTTTCTTATCCATCTCTGCGAGCTCGATTGGACTCACCTGTTTTTCTATCTTAAAGGATTCCATAACATGGAGCAGATCAAGCACCCTGAGCACCTGGATGAAGGTAGCAAGAGTCACTGTTTCTCCCCTTTCAAGCAAGCTTAATGTTGAGCGACTAATCCCCGCATCTGCAGCTACTTCACCCTGGGTCTTACTTTGAAGCAAACGATGATGCCTCACGAATTCCCCCATAGAGCTCAGAAGAGCTGCATCGCTCATTGATATCCATGATATGTATGATTTATCATTCATAATATTGTTTTTAAGCTATTAAGGCATTACTTATCATACAAATATACACTATTTGTACTAATTTGACAAATACTTACCGTATGATTTATCATTCATTAAGGAATTTTTTATACCCTAACGAATGATATTTCATTCATTATATACATATACAATTTCAAAATATGGAAATATTGACAAATTGACTATTCCATTTTTATTGCTGACAAGATAAAAGTAGATCCCTGGATGTCAATTAGCTTTGAGGGTGTAAGCAGCAATTCTCCGGCAAGCAGCTAAATCTCTTGTACTCGCCAAAAGGCACAACTAATTTTCTTGTATAACGATTTTTTCAGAATACAATAGTCTGTCTCCATAAACTGATAAAAGGTACAGCCCCTGCTTCTCAAAATGAAGTATCTCCTGATCAGATGAAATTTCTTTTGTTTTGAACTTTTTACCGGAAGAATCATACACCACGTAATACAAAGCATCTTCTGAAGTTGGAGGTATCCTTAAGGTAATCACAGAGCTTGACGGATTGGGGTAAACCAGGGCATTAAACCTGGAATAATCATCAATATTTCCGCTAACTTCATATCCCCTGAAAATGATATCATCGATCATCCATCCCTCCTTCTGGGTTTCAATACCATCGCTGATAAAGCGAAAACGAATCATTGGAAAATCGGAGTAGTCCGCATTTGATTTTTTAACCAGCGCAAACCAGAACCAATACAATTCCACATATTGCCATCCATCCGATATGCCCGAAAATCCAAACTCTCCACCTCCGATAGTGGATTCCGGCAGACCAATAAAACTAGTCTCTATATGATCCGTGTCATCCTTCACATTCATCCATGACACCCCTTCATTATACGACACCTCAATCAAGCCACCTTCTGTATCATCATCTGTATCATATTTATGATAGAAGGAGAGTATTCCTTCTCCCCAGAAATGATCATACCATGGTAGTGTTATAGTGAAATAGTCGTTCAGGTTTGTTCCATAATAGTCATTTGAATCAGTCATCATTGCTGTAACTCCCGATAAGGGTTGATCAAAATAGTTTTTACCTGGCTGTCCCACTTCCCAAATATTAGACTCCGGGTTGTCGATACTTATCCAGTTGTGCAAGGGATCAAGCTTGAGGGTATCAGCATAAAGAAGGTCTCCAAAAGTTTCATGAATCTGGCCCTGCAGCAACAAAGGAAGGAAAAGCAATGACAGGATAAGGATTTTCTTCATCCTGGGTTTGATGGCTCCGATTTCACAATTCAGCTTAGCCGCTGTTTCTTCTGTTAGGTCCTTGCTGCTTCCCTTATTGGAGTCATAAACTACAATCGTTTTCATTGAGGGTTTGGGTATTTATGTCACAAAAGCTCAAGTTAAGAAAAAGAGTTTATACCCTGAACGCCCATTGCTCTCTTCTTGTTATATTTTTTCCCATGTGTGAGGAGAATCACTATAAGTAGTGAGTGAAAAATGAATCTAGTGTGCTATTTTTGTAGCGATTCAAAACTTAACAAAAAAACTGTATCATTCAGAATTGCTTAAGAGAGTGCAAAATCGCAAATTAAAACATAGCGCAGGGATAAGACAACTATCGATGTTGTTCGTACTGATCATTGCTTTCCAGATCGTCAATAACATATGCTGGCAGCATGTTCATATACTTGCAGATGGCACCCTGGTAACGCACGCACACCCTTACAGCAAAAGCTCAGACAGCTCACCGGCAAAACAGCACCACCATACAAATGCAGAAATGCTCGTCCTGGACAACCTGGAAATACTTTTCCCTTTGCTGTTCCTGTCCTTCACACTCATTGTTTTTGCAAAAAGTGAAAAATTACTTTTGCAAAGTACCGTTTTTCATGAAAATCAACTGTCATACAATCCATTAGGACGCGGACCTCCGCTTTTTCAATAGACTCCTGAATATATTCCTTTGAACTGCATATCAACTTTGATAATGCAACAGGAATGGTAAGCTCTTTCTTTTCAATAACTCGTATTTCAACATTCTATTATGAAAAAAACACTATTCACCCTGGTGGTGATTTACAGCATAAGTATTGTTACGTTCGCGCAGAAAGTAAAAACAGATGCCAATATAGTCGGACACGTAACAGCCCACGGCGAGCACATTTCCTATGCCAGCGTTTATGTTAAGGGAACCACCATTGGGACCGCTACAGATGAAACAGGCCATTACCAGCTGGTAAATCTGCCCACCGGCAAAGTAACTGTGGTAGTTAAGGTGGTTGGTTTTAAAACTGAAGAATCAAGTGTCACACTCCAATTAAACGAAACCAAAGAAATAAAATTTGAGCTCGCAGCAGATGTGATGGGCCTGGATGAGGTAGTGATATCTTCGAACCGGAGTGAGTCCAAACGTACCGATGCACCGGTGATTGTGAATACCATCTCTCCCAAATTATTCAACACTACGCAATCCGTTACACTGAGTGAGGGACTCAACTTCTCGCCCGGACTACGCATGGAAAATAATTGTCAGAACTGCGGCTTTACCCAGGTACGCATGAATGGAATGGAGGGACCCTATTCCCAGATTTTGATTAATAGTCGGCCCATCTTCAGCGGACTGGCAGGGGTATACGGCTTGGAGCTTATTCCCGCCAACATGATTGAAAAAGTAGAAGTAGTTCGCAGTGGTGGTTCGGCCCTCTTTGGCAGTAATGCCATTGCAGGCACCATCAATATTATCCTGAAAGATCCCATGGTAAACAGCTATGAGGTAGGAGCAAATTTGTCTTCTGCAGGTATTGGGATAGATGGAGACGGTGGTCCAGCAAGCGATTATTCTGTAAACTTCAATGCATCACTGGTGTCTGATGATCACAAATCGGGACTCTCCCTCTATGGTTTCAAGAGAGATCGCGATATGTACGATGCCAACGGTGACGGCTTTTCCGAAACAGCTCTCATGAACAACCTTACAGTGGGAACAAGGTTTTTTCACCGCTTCGGCTACAGGAACAAACTTAGCATAGATTATTTCACTATCGTAGAAGAGCGTGAAGGAGGAAACAAGCCGGAACTGCCTTTGCACGAGCGTGATGTAGCGGAAGCTGTCAAGCACGATCTGAATACTGCCGCCATCACCTACGAACAGTTTTTCAGGGAATATGATGTCTTCTCAGTTTATGCATCCGGTCAGTTCCTCAACAGGAATTCCTATTACGGGGCCAATAAATCGCTCAGTGATTACGGGTATTCGAAAGACAGAACCTACAATATCGGAGCACAGTATAAGGCATCCTTCGAAAAATCATCCCTGGTTGCAGGGGCAGAAAATGTGAGTGGCCACCTGGTAGATGAAAAACTGGGGTATCCAGATTATGACCAGGCCGTGATCGTAGACGGCTCCATAGTCGATATTCCGCATACAGGCAATACCACCATTGCCAACCAGTCGCTGATGACCTCCGGTGTATTTGCCCAGTACGAGTACAGGTTTTTCAAAGGAAAAATTGCCTTGGGAGGACGCTATGATCACTATAATGTTAGTGACCACTCCAATAATACTGACAACATTAAGGATGGAGATGTATTTAGTCCGCGTGTTAGTTTTATGTACAGGGTATTTGACGAGCTGCAGGCACGGATCAGCTATTCACAGGGCTACAGGGCACCGCAGATCTTTGATGAAGATTTACATATTGAAACATCCGGCTCCAGGCAGGTAATCAACGTTAATGACCCCGACCTGAAGCAGGAAAGCAGTCATAGTATAATGACCTCTATGGACTACAACGGATTAATCGGCACCTTATACACCGGCCTGCTTGTAGAAGCGTTCTACACTCGCCTCAGCGATCCTTTCGTAAACGATATCGGGTTACCCAATGACCAGGGCAGGGTAATATATACCAGGAAGAATGCAGAAAAAGGCGCCGCAGTACAAGGTATCAATCTGGAATTCAAACTTATACCCTTGACTGATTTTTCCCTGACCTCCGGCTTCACTGTTCAGTCGAGCAAGTATGATGTCGCTCAGGAGTTCGATGAAACACATTTCTTCCGTACCCCGAACCGGTATGGCTATTTCGCGCTGGACTGGGATTTTGCCAAAGGATTTTGCTTTTCCGGAACCGGCAACTACACCGGCAAAATGCTTGTCCCCTATTTTGGTACTGCTACAGACCCTGATATCGGAGAACTTCGTGAATCAAAGCAATTTTTCGATCTCGGAATGAAGCTGGAATATACTGTCAAAATCAATGGCGCCAGATTCCAGTGTTTTGGCGGCATGAAGAACATCTTCAACTCTTACCAATCAGATTTCGACATTGGCGCCCAGCGTGACCCATCATATGTGTATGGACCGGTGGGACCAAGAACGGTGTATGTTGGGGTAAAATTTGGGAATATGCTTGGGAAGTAGAGGAAAAAAAGGGTATGGGGGAAGACTGGGAGACTTGGAGACCAGAAGAAGGGTGATCACCAAAGGTAAACCCGCATAAACTAAACCAAGCGTTGACTGCAGTAATTTTATTGCTTTACCAATTCCTATTTCATTGAAAACTTGATATCTCCAATATCAATGACACGCGTATTGCTATCAATTTTTATATTGATCGGCAAACCCTCTTCATCAAATATGTAACTGCCACCGTAATAGCCCATGCTTAGCTTTAATGTAAAAAATGGCATATCCTTTAAAGCAGCTTCGTGGAAAACCATAGTAAAATTGCCAAGGGAATCGGGATAAGTATTGGGATTTGCGAAGATACCGTCGTCAAAATAAAGACCCGCCTTCCCTTCTTCCGACACCGGCATTAATGTGATGCTCACTGATGATAAGTAATGGCTTTCTGACACCAACTTACCACTTACCTCAAGCGTATCAGCTTTTTGCTTAAGAAAATCAAGCTTATTATCTGCGTCAATAAGATCATTGATCCTGGGATAGCTATTGACAAATTTTTCGTAAGAATCATATAATTCTCTCCTTGTAATACTTTCATTGGAATGCAGAAAAATATCTTTTTCAATCTTTAATAAAGCCGAATCTCCAAAAATATTGTCAGGATATTTTTCGTAGAATGACAGGTAAGCTGGAATTGAGTCATTCTGACTGATAATTCCCCATTGCTCTTCTGCGGAAGTACAAGCAAACAATAAAGGTATCAATAGGATTGTCCAGAAAAATCTAATAGTATTTTTTAATATTTTCATAATAATGATTTTGAAATAAAGGTAGAAGTTCACTCAAGGGCTATGGCTTAGGTTATTATTGCGTTTATATCGCGGGTAGAGCATTCCGCTTTCCGAGTGTTCAAGTAAAATTAGGAAATTTGGGAAGGCGAGTCAAGAGGGAAATTGAGAGGGGGAGAAGGGTTTAAGGGTTTAAGGGTTAAATGGGATAATGGAACAATAAAAAGGGAGAATGAAGTCATCACTGACCAAAATTAATCATGCTGCAGGGCCGAGGCATACCCCCGCTAAATGAACAAGACTTGCCTATCTATGTCTGATCCCCTGGCTTTACTTCGTAACTTTGATTGTAATAGAATATTTTGATTCTTTTCCGTAATTACTGTCTTTATCAAAGGTCACCGCTAATAGCTCAATATCATAGTCCTGGTAATTGGCAGAATATGCAGTAAGGCAGTGCGGTTTATTGGGACAGGTCACCAACTCGAATATCTCAGTGTTATTTACTTCAATTTCAATAGTTGCAGCTCCTTCCCAAAAACATACTTTACCGGGGGGACATCTTGATTCCGAAACCAGGGTTTTAAATCTAATTTCTATCTGTTGATTATTATCATAGAGCGTGGCCGACCTGTTAAATTTTATCGTAACCTCGTCGTCCAGGCCGATAGCTGTGGACTTTTTCTCACATGAATGAACGGAGATAAGCAAGGCGCCAACTAATACTAATAGAAGCTTAAAATTCATATGTACTGATGAAATATGTAAATAAGTATAAGAGCTAAAAAATGCTACTACTTAGAATAAACGTCCGAATAAATGTGTTTATTTTTTATTGCCCAATGAATTTTATTTCACTAAAGTATTTAAGTTTCGATTTTTCCCTCTAAAAAATACAAGTTATAAATAATTATCAATCTATTGAGGAAGAAAGTCTCTTTCAAGAGTTGTCAAAACAAGACCAATTTGCAGATTTCCATAGGTTCCGGGACCTGATATACTACGTAATTCTTCAAGAATTGGAAGTTCAAAACCCGGGATGCTTCCATGGGTGTAACTCAACCTGAGATACATGCCTTTGTCCCAATGGTAATCGAAACCAATTTTAAAAGAGATTCCAAATCCGGAATCAGTTATATCGTAATCATCTCCCTGAAGACTGTTACCAAAACTATAATACATGGGTGTAATGTTCATCAAGAAGGAAATTTTCTGATCTAAGTTCAATCCCTGGTATCCTATTGGAATACCTACACTCATTCTCGAAATCTGAATATCTTCAATGGGTTCCGATGTTTGTGTTGTTCCAAATTGAGATGTCGTAGTAGTGACAACCGAGTATAGATCCATGATGTCTCTTTCCTGGACAGTTGGATCAAACATATGTGTTGAAATAGAAAAATCGATACCCGAATAGAAATGTGGTGACTTATAAGAGCTTATGTGCGTTGTAAATAAGTTAACACGTATTCCCGGTTTTAGCGTATTGTCAATCGTTCCCGTTACAAATTCCGGCCCTATGGCTAAAACTTCACATGAAAAAAAAGCTTTTGAATTTATGTTTTGTGCTGTTAATGATGAAAAACACATGCACATGCACAGAATCGTGATGACGCAGATAAATTTTCGCATGTCAATAAAATATAAAAGTAAGTTGCAGACATTTAAATATGTAAGTAAATTATATTCATTTGCCTGAGAGTATAAATCTGAGCAATTTTAATTGTTCTTCTTCTTTGGATCTTTCCCATATTTGTTTTCGCCTTTGGTTCCATCTGCTACAAAAAGATAGATTAAGTAAGCAATATCAAATGCAGGTATTAATAAATAAAGCGCATAAATGCCAGGTTTATTGATATCATGAAGTCGCTTTACATATGCAGGCCGTAACAAAAATATAAAGGCAATACAAGAGATTGCAACTCCAAAACCAGCATCACCGGTTAGTCCTGTAATTATCCAATATAATACCCCCACAGCGAGATGTAAAAGAAATAATTTCCCGCCCGTTATCCGCCCGGAGTAGGGATCTTCTACAATCATATTTTCTTCAACTTTAATTTCCATTTTTCCTTTTCCTTTTAAAAAGATTCGAAAGAGTACCCGGTATCCATAAAAAAATCCGGAAAATCAGCAGCAGAACGGACTGCGGTTTCCTGATTTACAAGTAAATGTAGGAAAATTGATAAAGCGAGTCAAGGGAGGAGCCACAGGAGAGGGGGAGACCAGGGAAGTACCGTACTTAAGGTTCTCGTAGATTTACCTGGTATCCTGAAAGAGATTTGTCTGAAGTGTTGAATTGTATTTGTTCATCTATTTCAATATTAAATCGAATATCATAATACGTCTGGTCAATAAAAAACTTTTGTTCAGGATCATCCGAAGAATAATTTTCCCCTAAGATCCTAAGCGGATAGTAAGTTTGTTTATCAATGACGAACAAGGTCCTTGAAACGCCTTACTTAATATCCCGGATGCAGTCTCAGAGATCCCTCCTACTTATACCGATAATGTCCGATTACTTCAAAGTCAAATAAACAATCCGCCAATACCTGTCCTCCCCCTATATTATGCACCACCAGGTTCCGCTTCCCATCGCCAGACAGCTTGTCCACCACAATCCCGATATGTGTTATTCCCCCTCCCAAATCCCAGCAAACGATATCCCCCGCCAGGTAATCATCGGGATTACAACTTATGATTTTCTCCTCGCCATGATGTGCAAAAAATACCATCAGGTTGGGTACCCTGCGATGGTCGATATTTTTATCGGTACGTGTGAGCCCCCAGTTTCCGGGATACTCGATGCTATAGTATGCCGGATCGTATACCACGCGGTCATTTGTGAGATCTATTGCAGCGGAGGAAAGCGAGTCGTAGAAAGTGGTCTGCCCAAACAATGAGCTGATGGTTAAGAACAGGAGTAAAATGACTAGGCGCTGCTTCATATGATTATAAACCACAATTGCATGCAGAATATTGCAACAAGCCCAAGCGGGGGAAAGCAAGCTAAGGACGGTTTTGGGCAAAAGAAAAACCCAATTCGCGATGCGAATTGGGTTTCTAAAGTGTTGTGGGAACTACTGGATTCGAACCAGTGACCCCTTGGGTGTAAACCAAGTGCTCTGAACCAACTGAGCTAAGCTCCCAAAAGCGGATGCAAATATAAATTTATTGTTTGAATATGCAAAGTGATTATTCACATTTTTTTATTCTTGAAAAACTAGCTAAATACCAATCCACCTCCCCCCCCAATTCCATGTAGACGAAGTAATCAAGGTACACTTGACACTCCAGGGACTCCTGGCAATTTCCTCAACTCTACTCACTTTTCATTATCTTACCTCATTAATTCATTAATTTCAAGTTATGAAACATTTCTCCACACTCCGAATCACAGCTTTGCTTCTCGTGGCTATCACCTTATCGATTTTTGCCTGTAAACCAGACACCACAAAAGAACCAACTGTTGAATATAACGTAGACTCTAGCTATTTTGCCATGAATCCAATGGATATTGATTTCGATGAGAAAGAAATGGAAATGATTAAAGAATCCCTGGGTGAATATATGGAAGCATACCATGCTTACCGTGAAGTCGCACTTCCCAATAATGTGGTACCGGCCTTGCATTTTAATCCGCTACCTATGGGATTTGAGGTGCCTCCAGAAAATGGTAAAATGGATTGGGACATCCCTAAACTAACTGTATACCAGGATATTGACGGAGTATTTGCTTTTCTTTCCATCACAGAGCTGGCAGCTATGCTTCGTTCCGGGAAGGTTTCATCAGCTGAATTAACGAATTATTATCTGAAGCGGCTGAAGGAGAATGATCCGAAGCTACATTGCGTGATTACCCTGACCGAAGACTATGCCATGCAACAAGCCGTAAAAATGGATGAAGAGCTGGCAGCGGGTAAGGACAGGGGAATACTGCATGGAATTCCCTATGGAATTAAAGATCTGTTTGCTTTTCCGGGCTATCCAACCACATGGGGAGCGGAAGCATACAAAGACCAGGTGCTTGATGTGAAGTCGGGTGTCACAGCCAAGCTGGAAGATGCCGGGGCCATACTCATCGCTAAGCTTACACTTGGTGCACTTGCCATGGGAGATGTATGGTTTGCAGATACCACCCGTAATCCATGGAACCTCAACCAGGGATCCAGCGGATCATCAGCTGGATCTTCTGCTGCAACTGCTGCGGGACTTGTACCTTTTGCCATCGGAACCGAGACCTACGGGTCTATTGTCTCCCCATCAACGAGATGCGGTGCTACAGGATTGAGACCCACGTATGGTCGTGTTTCGCGTTACGGAGCCATGGCTCTCAGCTGGAGTATGGATAAGGCAGGGCCTATCTGCCGAAGTGCACACGACTGCGCCATCGTTTTTGATGCAATACGAGGCGAAGACGGGATGGACAATACTATAATACCGGCTGGATTTTCATACAAAGAGGTGGATCTGACTCAACTGCGTATCGGCTATCTTAAAACTTGCTTTGATGAAGATGATATATTTAAGAAGCAGGACAAAAAAGCGTTAGCCACACTAAAAAAACTGGGTGCAAAACTGGAACCTGTTGACCTGGATATGGATTTCCCCATTGATGCCATGACAAATATCCTCCTGGCTGAAGGAGCCGCTGCTTTCGATGAACTTACTCGTTCGAACAGGGATTCGTTGTTGGTGCAACAAGGGAAATATGCCTGGCCAGCGCTTTTCAGGGCCGCTCGTTTTATGCCTGCTGTGGAATATATCCAGGCCAATAGAATAAGGACGCTGCTTATTGAAGATTACAACAAGATTATGCAGGATTATGATGTGGTAGTGGTTCCAAGTTTCGGAGGAACACAACTTCCGGCAACCAACATGACAGGTCATCCCGTTGTTGTACTTCCCAATGGGTTCACAAAAAAAGGGACCCCAACCAGCATCAGTTTCCTGGGAAATTTATTTGATGAAGGAACCATTCTCGCTGTAGCACAGGCCTACCAGGATGCCACGGAGTTTGATGAAATGCACCCTCCATTATTTGAATAATCTAATAAAATGGATTCGTCATGCCCGGGCTAAAGACATAGGCCACACCCAACCTGATCATCCATCTGCTGAACCGGAGGTCTTCGGTACCTGAGGTAAACCTGGGAGTGATGTTTCTCATGGAGAGCACTTCGATGAAAGGAGAGATAGCTTCATACCGTGATGATGCGCTGGGAATTAAACCCGGCATTTACCTCCATGCTCAGGTTAAAGAATATCGGCTGGTTGTAAATTACCCCCAGCTCAAATACCGGTTTCATCCTGAATTCATAGGGATTCCTGACTTTATCTGATCCAAATCCGGCATGCAATCCAATAGAATTTAATTGTCCGTATCCCTGGACCGCCATCAACATTCCAAGAACAATAAATATTTTTTTCATCATTCCTATATTTGCACTTTACAAATGAACTAATCCTTTTCCCAGTCGGAAATAACCACTTTACCTCCCTTGATATTCACATTGACTTTTTGCTTCTCCTTCCATCCCAGTTCCCTGATAAATTCGATGGGAATGGTTACAGCATAGCTTTTGTTTCCGACCTTAGTGATGCTCCGGGTGTTTCTTTCTGATAGTTTTCTTCTTGCCATGGAGTAAGGATTTTAGGGTTTAAGGGTTAAATGATTTAATGGATAAGTCCCAACACTATTAATACATTATCCCATTTAACCCATAAACCTTTCTTCAAACTTTAATTACATAATTAATTACGTAATTAATTACGTAATTAACCTCTTTTAACAACTTGATAACTAAACTATTTAAAAATAGAATATTTCACAATTCTTGTCAAGAACTTTGAAAATAATTTATGAACACTTCCGGTTTTTAGTGAGCAGGAGAATCCGTACTCTGTTCTGGCAGGTTTTTTGCGTTTAAGTAGAAAAAGAAAATATGAAAAGATATATACTAGCATGTTTAGCACTTTCCTTATTGAGCTTTTCACTGAATGCACAGAAAGTGTACAAAGTAGACTATGAGTCGCAGGCAGATGTAAAACTCTACGCTGTGAAATACGAATCGCAGTGCGATCTCAAGGTCTATTTTGTAGAATATGAATCCCAGGCCGATGAAGATGGCTTATTCTACTGGGTCAAATATGAGAGCCAGGCCGATGTGAAGGTATTCTTTGTGAATTACGAATCACAGGCGGATCTGAAAATCTATTATGTGGACTACGAGAGCCAGGCAGGATGGAGAAATGTGAATAAGAGACATGTGCTTTACGGCAACTAATTCTTTTTAAAGAGGAGGTAATCCATACTCAACCGTCCCCCACCGTTCACCATTAATGCAAAGAGCATCAGAAAATAATACAGTGGAATCTCGTAGCCATTATCTCCCGCAGCAAATCCATTTGAGAGATGCACAGTAAAAATGGCGACAAGCATCACAAACATCAGTGGAACAGCTATTAATCTTGTTCCCAATCCAAGGGCCAGCAATACTACACCAAGAACCTCGGTAACTGTGGCAAGTATAGCTGAGATCATTGGTAATGGATAGTTCATGCTTCCGAACCATTCTGCTATTCCGGATACATTGCCTATTTTCATTATGGCAGGATTAAAAAATCCGATGACCAAAATGACCCTAAAAAACAGCAGGGGAAGATCATCCCATTTGCTGACTGTCTCTTTAAATCTTACTACTAATTGTTTCATATTTTCTGTTTTTCGTTAATTTTTAAATATACTTTTCCCTGTCAGCATAGGAAATATGCTGTTAATGTGCGCTTTACATGCTTATTTGAAATTTGGATGATACCCCAGTATCATCTTTCGATCCATCAATTTAAGAACAAAATCAGACAGGAATTCATCAAGGAACTTTTCACTTTCGACATTGGCAATTCGGGCAATCTCTCCTTTAAATTTTTCAATAGAATCACCCGTTTCCTGCACCTTGGTTAGCATGAATGCATGGAGAATCGACAGGTCCAGGAATTTTACATTTCCGGTATCCGGATGTCTGAACAGAAGCACATAATAGCTTCCTTTATTTTCCTCTACTTTTGTAACCGGATGGATGTGCACAGGGTAGCTCAACTGAATGAGTTCATGCTCCGGATTTAATACGAATCGCCCGGTAATGGGATTCCCTTCATTTATAAAATCACCTGCATCTTTATCGGGCATGGTATGTATTTTAATCTCTGCCCATTCAAAATAAAGAAGATCACCCAGGTATGGTTTCTCCAGCTTTGATCCTGTATCCCGGGAGAAGTGGTACTGGTAAAATTCATAGGGTAACTTCCATATCTGGGTAGAGGTAGCCTGGTGATTCGCAAAAAACTCATGTACCAGGTTGTTCCACTCCTCCTCTTCCATTGATGATACTGTTATCGGAAATGCCTGGTCCATGGTATTCTTCACCACATTATACACCAGTCGGCGGTAATGGTGAACCCGTCCATCCGTAATACCCGGAATGCTTACCTCTTCGCCCGTTTTGCAATACTTGCCCAGGAACTCCTGAATTTCAGCAGTTTCACTTCGCAGTTTCATGTGCTACCTCCCAATGCCTTTTAATGATGCTTCTCAGTTTCTCCAATTCTTCAGCTATTGAAGGAAGATCCTGAAAATTGTAATCCCTCTCCAGTAATACGGGTACGGGATTCATTTTTTTAACTGTGTATTCAAAAAGTTCATACACCGGATCGATAATTGGTTCCCCGTGGGTATCAATAATCAGATCCTCTTCCACCTGTTCATGGCCCGCCATATGGATGTACGCTACCTTATCAAGCGGCATTTGGTCGATAAATGCCCTGGCATCATAAGAATGATTAAAGGCATTCACATATACATTATTGACGTCGAGTAAAAGCTTGCAATCGGCCTTCTCAACTATAGAAGTGATGAACTGACTTTCTGATATCTCAGCTGCTACCGGCGTGTAATAGGATACATTTTCAATGGCAATCTGTCTGCCCAGCTTATCCTGCACCCTACGGATCCGGTCTGCCACATGATCAACTGCATCTTCCCTGAAAGGAATAGGCAGAAGGTCATAAAGATGAGCGTTATTGCTTTTTGTGTAAGAGAGATGTTCTGAGTATATCTCCACCTTATTTTCGTCAAGAAATGTTTTTAACTCCTTCACAAATTTCCAGTCGAGATCTTCAGGACTTCCCAATGAAAGAGAAAGGCCGTGGCAGGTTACGGGATACTTATCCACTGCATGTTGACGAATCTTGTTCCAGTACCCGCCAATTCCCATCCAGTTTTCAGGAGCGAACTCTATGAAATCCGGATGTATGATATCAGATGATATTATTATATCAGCAATATCCCTTCGTAAACCGATACCTACACTGCCTTCCATGATCATTGATTTTAATGTAAAATCTTATAAATGAATTCGTTCATTTATAAAATTACTAACCACATTTACCTTCACCACACTTGGATTCAGTAGATTTGCTTTCGCTTTTCTTTGCGTCAGTTTTTTTGGTCTCTGCTTTCTTAGCATCCGCTTTTTTAGCATCTACTTTCGCATCAACTTTCTTTGTACTTTTTTTCTTGCTGTCGTCTGTACTTTTCTTCTCTTCTCCACATTTGCCTTCGCCGCACTTCATATCGCTGATCTTGTATGCATAAAGTGTATTTGATTCTTCAGCATTAAGGTTCATATCGATAAGTGCGCTACGTACTTCAGAACCTGAACCCAGGTCGTTTACTTCTGGCAAACCACTTGCTGGAGTTGCCGCTGTAACAACCATTGTTGATGTTAACATTGCACTTGCAAAAAGTGTTGCGGAGTTTAAGATCTTTTTGTCCTTTTTCATGATATTAGATTTTAATTATATAAAAATTGTTTGATGTTTAGACTACTTGTTTCTATTAACCTTACAAATTGGGTGAAGAAAAGTTGTCAGGAATCTGCTTTTAACTCTTTATTAACAATTTGCGTCACTTTCACTTTTGCTTCATGAGGCATGGTATGCTGACAGCCAACGTGGTCACAATCGTGCTTATACTCCATTACTGCAATGTTTAGTTCAGCTAACTGCTTCTCGTACCTTCGGCATAAATAACAACTTAAAAGATGCACTTTTAAATTAAATCGCTGTTTAAAGCTTAATTTATCTTCATATGACCTGGAAATAAGGAAGGCAGCTTCCTCGCAAGACAACATATGCTTGCTCATGAACGCCATCATCTTATATTTCATTTTTTTCATCATCAGACCCAATTGCTTTCTATGCAGTTTCTTAATTTAAGCCTTGCCCGGTGCATCATCACCCAAACATTTGACGCAGTAATACCCAACTCCTTACAAATCTCCTCGGAGCTGGCTTCATCGATCAGCTTCATTATAAATACAGCAGAGAGGTTTTCGGGAAGAAGGGCAATACATTTCTCAATAATTTCCCTTAATTCCTTATTCTCGAGTTCACCTTCAGGCAGCAGGGAGTGAGAATGTGGTCCCCTCCCCTCTTTCCAATGTCCTATAAATGCTCCTTCTTGCTGATAAAAATCATCATCTGAAATATTCTCTTCTAGTATACGCGTCTCCTTTGAGCTGCTGTTCTTGCGATAGATATCAATGATTTTCCTTTTCAGGATGGAGATCAGCCATGTTCTTTCAGTGCTGTTTCCCTTAAAATTTTTCTGTCCTTTTAAAGCAGATAAAAAAGTTTCCTGGACTACATCAGCTGCCTGCTCTGCATCCGAGAGACGCACAACAGCAAAATTATACAGGTAATCTGCATAATTATCCACCCATCCTTCTGGGTCCAGGGTATGTAATTCTGGTTCTGCCACACCAAGTTTTAAAAGAACTAATATATAGAATATTACATTAAAATAATCTACTCAGTAGCAGCTTCTCCAGGTACGGCTACTTCTTTCGGTACACCAACAACTGCGCCCATATCATATACCGCTGGCTGAAAATGAATTCCTGGATAAACTGAATACTATTCCCTGGTTTATTTCCACTGACCATTTAGACGATAGATAATCTCTAAATCGGCGGGCGACATGGCATAACTGTTTAAGTTATTCTTTTTAAGCCATTTGATATCCTTATGCTCCGTTGGATTTATTTCTCCGGATTCGATACTACAGATAAAAGGAATCAACTTGATTCTCTGTATTCCATAATCGTGTGTTACAGATGGAAGAAGCGCCTCAACCTTAATCCTGATACCTAGCTCTTCCATAATCTCTCTTTTTAACCCTCTTTCGGGTGACTCTCCCTGATGCAATTTTCCTCCCGGAAATTCCCAATCAAGAGGATGAGACATCTTCTCGCTTCGCTGGGTAATGAGAAACTCATCTCCCTTCTTTATCAGTGCACACGTAACTTCGATCATGATTTATTATCCTTTATTAGTTAGACCAATGCAAGCGAGATCTCGTTGCAGTTTCCGTTCTGCTGTTGATCAACGTGGCTTAACGATCCTTAAACCTCAAAAAAACATTGACCAACGCAATAGTTAGTGATTGCAAGTATAACTTTTATACCAATTAGTCATATTAAAACGGATGAAGAGTTATGAACAAAGGAAGTAACTTGAGTGAGCTACAGTTAATAGAGTGACTTGAGTTGCAACTCTATTAACTTTTTCTACTCTAGTTTACTTCTTCTTGGGAAAATCAACCACTTCTTCCAGTAATTTGCCATCCGATAATGTTGTCCAGCTTTCTGCTTCAAAGGTTAGGACTACAACTCCTGCAGTAGGAAGGTTATCGAGAGGCGTACTTAAATATTTATTTGCGTAAGCAGTGAAAGTGGGATTATGACCATATATTGCTACAGATTCAATATTCTCAGGTATTTCTGCTAATACATCATCAATTTCCCTTCCGCCCGACATGTATAATGATTCCCTGGCCAGCAAAGTATCATCCGGCAGTTTCCATTCCCTTGCCATTATTACAGCAGTATGCAAAGCACGAATACCTGTGCTGCTATATAACATTTCCGGAACCAGGTCAGCTTTGGCCAGGCGTGCTGCCATGTCATACGAGTTTCTGACCCCTCGCTCGGTTAATGGACGGTCCATATCTCTCACCTCAGTTTCCCAACTTGATTTCCCGTGACGGATAATGAATAGTCGTTTTTGCATTTTATTACTGTATTTATGCAAATATAATAGAAAATGGAGTACTTGGAGTACTTAGAGTTCAGTAAAACGGGGGGACTCACAATCCCCCCGATACCCTAATTAAAACTAAACATGAACAATTTACAACAAATCACTCGCCAGGTCGGCAAGGTAACTTCTTTCGCCCTTTATAAGGTGAACGTGGGCAAAGATGTCCTGTCCCTTCATCCTGTCGGCTAAATATGATAATCCGTTAGATTTGGTATCCAGGTAAGGAGAATCAATTTGTTGAATATCTCCTGTAAATACCAGTTTGGTACCTTCACCTGCACGGGTAATAATGGTCTTCACTTCATGTGGTGTTAGGTTTTGTGCCTCATCTACTATAAAGAAAATCCTTGACAAACTACGTCCCCTGATGTAGGCCAATGGAGTAATCACAAGTTTTTCGCTATCCTGCATCTCCTGGATCTTGGTGAACTCCTTGCTTTGTGGTCTGAAACTTTGTCTAATTACAGTCAAATTATCAAACAGGGGCTGCATATAAGGCCCGATCTTCTCCTTTACATCTCCCGGAAGAAATCCTATATCCCGGTTTGCCAGTGGAATAATGGGACGCGCAAGAAATATCTGGGTATACATCTTTCGCTGATGCAATGCTGATGCCAATGCCAGTAGTGTTTTTCCCGTACCTGCCTTACCGGTCAGGGCAACAAGCTGAACTTCTGGTCTTAACAGGGCATCCATAGCAAAGGTCTGCTCGGCATTCCTTGGATCAATGCCATAGGTCCTGGATTTCTCAACCCTGTTAATCACTTTATTAAATGGATCATAATGCGCAAGCGCGCTCATGGATTCATTTTTGAAGATAAAATATTGATGAGCATTGGGCACTCCCTTGATTCCGAACTTACTGGCGGGCTGTCCCTCAAAACCGTCATAAAGCTTTGTAATCGCCTCTGGATCTACACTTTCACTCACTTTCACCCCGTCGTAGATATTCTCTATATTCTGCACCATATCATTCTGGTAATCCTGGGACATGATCCCGAGGGACTTGGCTTTCATGCGCAGATTAATATCCTTGGTAACCAGGATCACCGGGCTGCCATTTCGGTTCAGGTGAAGATATTCAGTGATAGCCAGTATGCGATGATCCGGCGTATTCTCCGGGAAGGAAGTGGCCAGCTTCTCAGAATTCGGATGTCCAATCTCAATACTCAATTTTCCCATTCCCTTACCCAATCTTAGACCGCCATTAAACAGCTTATCTCCCGAAAGTTTATCTAGCTCACGGGTAAACTCCCTGGCATGTAGATTTATAGTATCATTCCCTCGTTTAAACTTATCCAATTCCTCCAGTGCAGTGATCGGGATCACAATATCGTTTTCCTCGAAATGGTGAATGCATCGGTAATCATGTAAGAGAACATTTGTATCCAGAATAAAAGTCTTTTTGACTTTTCCTGTTGAATTTGCCATATTTACGCCACTATTAGTTCAATCGTTATTGGCTAAAATTATCACTTTTTAATGCTTATAGTTAATTGAATTATTCACATTACGCGGACTTATGAACAAACTTATTAACGATGATACAAAATGACAAGATCGACTGGATACTTCAGCGAAGAAGTATAAGAAAGTATTCAGACAAGAAAATCTCAAGGGAAGAAATCGATACTATCCTTAAAGTAGCTATGTATGCGCCTTCTGCAATGAACAAGCAGCCCTGGCATTTCGTAGTTATTGATGATCGGGAATTATTAAATAAATTCATGGAATTTCATCCCCATGCCAGCTTCCTGAAATATGCCAGTCATGCCATATTAGTCTGTGGAGATGAACAAGAGCAGCATGATGACGGTTTCTGGGTTATGGATTGTGGTGCGGCAACAGAAAATATGCTCCTGGCAGCACACGGGCTTGGAATTGGGGCCTGCTGGATTGGGATTCATCCCCGGGAAAAAAGAAAAGAGCAGACAAAAGAGCTGTTTAGCTTACCGGAGCATGTTGCCCCCTTCGCTCTTGTTTCACTTGGATATCCGCTAGAACCACGTCCCATGCCTGAAAGGTATCACCCTGAAAAGATCCATAGTAACAACTGGGAAAATAAATAATGTGCAAGATGACTTACAAAGAGACACTGGATTTTCTGTATCATAATCTTCCTATGTATCAGCGCACCGGGAAGGCAGCTTATAAAGCCAACCTGGACAATACACTGAAGCTGGACGAAGCGCTTAATCATCCACATAGATCTTTTAAATCAATACACGTCGCTGGTACGAATGGAAAAGGATCAGTGAGCCATATGCTTACCTCTGTATTGCAGCAAAATGGATATAAAACCGGCTTGTACACATCACCGCACATGCTGGACTTTCGCGAAAGAATTCGTGTGAATGGCATTCCCATCGGGAAAAAGGATGTTGTAGATTTCGTTACTGTCATCATGCCACTTATCAATACTATCAAGCCATCCTTTTTCGAAATTACAGTAGCCATGGCTTTTGAATATTTCAGAAAAGAAGAAGTAGATATTGCTGTAATAGAAACTGGCCTGGGAGGCAGACTGGATTCTACCAATATTATCACACCTGAGCTAACGCTTATCACAAATATTTCCATGGATCATATGGAATTCCTCGGGCACAGTTTGGAAGAGATTGCAGCAGAGAAAGCAGGAATCATTAAGCAGGATGTGCCAGTGGTTTTTGGCACAGAGAATCCCTCTGTCCTGCCAGTATTGAAATCATTTGCAAAAAAGAAAAACAGCAGGATTTTTATCTCTTCTCAAACAAGAAAATTTAAATACCGGACAGAGACGCTTCAGAAGCTATCCAATCTGAGGTATCTCAATACGGAAACACTTTTGGGAGAAAGCTGGGAGATCGACCTTCTTGGCGATTACCAGAAAGAAAACCTGGCAACAACTTTACAGGCAATTGATGTATTAAATGTCAGGGGATGGAAGCTTTCTCCTGGCAAAATAAGAGCCGGATTAAGCGCTGTTTATAAAAATACAGGTATAAGGGGAAGATGGGAAACTATTGGGGCCAATCCCAAAATAATTTGCGATGTGGCCCATAATGAAGATGGGATCCGGGAAGTTATTGCTCAGCTGATTTCTATACCAGCCAAAAATCTGCACATCATTTGGGGGATGGTCAACGATAAATCTACGGAAGATATTCTTCCTCTACTGCCAAAAAACGCAATTTATTATTTCACTAAAGCTTCCATTCCCCGTGCCCTGGATGCAAACAAACTTGGTGAACAAGCCCACGCCATGGACCTGTCCGGAGATTCCTACCCCACCGTTAAAGCAGCCATTGAAACAGCCAGGGATAAAGCCGAAACGGAAGATGTAATTTTCATCGGTGGAAGCACCTTCGTTGTAGCTGACGCTTTAGAAGCCATGAGTTAACTGAGCACTGCTCACTGCCTTCTGCCTACTGCTCACTGCTCACAAGCCACCCATTCACCCCAAAATCCATCCATCTACCCCTCTACCGGTTGCAGCCACCCCTTCTTTGGCTGTTTTATAGTAAAAAACATTTATTTTGTATTGATTTTTTTGGAGTTGAACTTATGATGAAAAAACGTGTCGCATTTTTTACGCTTGGTTGCAAACTTAATTTTGCAGAGACAAGCACTATAGCCAGGCAATTCGAAGCAGAGGGTTATGTGCGGGTTGAGTTTAATGAGGAAGCCGATGTTTATGTCGTTAACTCCTGTACCGTTACCCAGCAAGCAGATAGAAAATGCAGGGCAGCCATTCGCAAAGCCATCCGACGCAGCCCGGAAGCATTTGTCGCCGTTGCCGGATGTTATGCACAGTTGAAGTCAGAAGAGATCAGCAAGATTGAGGGTGTTGATGCTATACTAGGTTCCCAGGAAAAATTTAAAATTTTTCAACTCTTTGATAATTTCGATAAAAAAGAAACTGTCGAGATACTGGCCTCTCCCATCCTTCAGGCAGAAAAGTTCGAACCTTCATACTCTTTGTCAGACCGCACACGTTCTTTCTTAAAGATACAAGATGGCTGCGATTATTACTGCTCTTACTGTACCATTCCTTTTGCCAGGGGAAAAAGCAGGAATGCCAGTATTGAAGAAACATTAAAGAACGCTGAGGAAATTGCAGAGAGTGGAATTCGAGAGATTGTTCTCACTGGTGTAAATATTGGTGATTTTGGACAGGGAGGAGAAGAAGACTTTTTTCAACTGGTAAAACATTTGGAAAAGATAGAAGGCATTGAACGATACAGGATCTCATCAATTGAACCTAACTTACTGATTGATAATATCATAGAATTTGTTTCTCTCAGTTCAAAATTTCTTCCCCACTTGCACCTGCCGCTTCAGGCAGGCAGTGATGCCATTCTGAAACGGATGAAGAGAAAATATGATACAGCCCTCTTCACTCACAGGATAGATAAAATAAGGGAAATGATGCCAATGGCCGGGATCGGTGTGGATGTAATTGTGGGATTCCCCGGAGAAACTGATGAAGAGTTTGAAAAAACCTACGATTACCTGAAAGAGATGGATATGTCGTATCTTCACGTTTTCTCCTATTCAGAGAGAGAGAACACAAGATCTGTAAAGATGGATCAAAAAGTTTCTCCGCAAAGCATTGAAGAGAGAAGCGCACGGTTGCACCTGCTTTCGGAAAGAAAGAGAATTGAATTTGCCCACAGAAATATTGGGCTTGAGCATGTGGTCTTATTTGAAGGGAAAAAAGAAGGTGAAAAAATAAGTGGATGGACCGGGAATTATATAAAATATCTTTGCGAAAGCGAGGACATAAAACAGGGGAGTATCCAAAGGGTGAAAATCACTGGATGCGACACTGAGGGAATTCTCACTGGCACCTTAATGAAATAAGCAACATTATGGATAAAAAAGAAATCTGTCGAAAAACTATTGCGTCGGTTAAGCAAACCGGACAATATATCAACAAGCAGCATAATGAGCGCGACAATATTGTCATTGAAGAAAAAGGGAAACATAATTTCGTTACTCAAGTAGACAAAACTGCAGAGCAAATGCTGGTGATGGAGCTATCAAAAATTATTCCTGAAGCCGGATTTATTGTTGAAGAAGGAACGAACACTACAAAGGGAGAAAGATATAACTGGATCATTGATCCGCTCGACGGAACTACCAATTTTATTCATGGTGTATTTCCTTTTGCTATCAGCGTCGCGCTGGTAGAAGGAAATGATCCCATAGTCGGAGTGATCCTTGAACTCGGACTGGATGAATGCTTTTATGCCTGGAAAGGTGGAGGAGCATGGAAAGATAACAATCCGATTGAGGTAAGTAAGCGGCTTACATTAAACGATTCGCTTATTGCAACCGGATTTCCATATACCAATTTCTCATATGTGGAAAATTTTTTGGATACCATAGACTGGTTCATGAAAAATTCACAGGGATTAAGACGACTCGGCTCTGCCGCAACTGATATTGCTTATGTAGCTTGTGGCAGATATGATGGTTTTTATGAGTATGGACTGAGTCCATGGGATGTGGCGGCAGGAATAATTATACTTAGTGAGGCCGGAGGGAAATCAGCTGATTTCTCCGGAGGTGACAATTATTTATTTGGTGGAGAGCTGATATGCACCAACTCACGGAACCACGAAGAATTTGTTAGTATAATAAAAAGCTTAATGAAAAAGGATGCCTAAAACTGCTGTTGTCATATTGAACTGGAATGGTATTGACTACCTGCGGGAGTTTCTGCCTTCACTTGTACGATATACTGCCATACCCGGGGTAGAGCTGGTTGTGGCAGACAATGGTTCTTCCGATCAATCAGTAGAATTCCTGGCAGCAGAATATCCTAAGATTAAAGTACTTAAGTTCGATAAAAATTATGGCTTTGCCGGTGGCTATAACAAGGCACTGGAACAATTGGAGGCGGACTACTTCATGGTGTTGAACTCAGATATTGAAGTTAGTGATAAGTGGCTTGAACCATTGATCACCCTCATGGAACAACAGCCAAAACTTGCAGCTTGCTCTCCTTTGCTCCTTGACTATAACAATAAAGAATCCTATGAATATGCCGGAGCAGCCGGTGGCTATGTAGATAAATATGGCTATACTTTCTGCCGTGGAAGAATTTTTGATAAAAATGAAAAGATTCAAACTGCTTACAATAAGCCGGTGGAAGTATTCTGGACCACCGGGGCTTGTATGCTTGTAAGGTCTGAATTATTTAAAAAAGCTGGAGGATTTGACGAGCATTTCTTTGCTCATATGGAAGAGGTGGACCTGTGTTGGAGATGGAAGAATATGGGCTACCAGCTTTGTGTGCTACCTACTTCCAGGGTATACCATGTTGGAGGAGGAACTCTGCCCAAATCCAATCCCTTTAAAACCTATCTGAACTTCAGAAATAACCTCTTCCTGCTATATAAAAATCTTCCTGAGAACAAAATAGCTAAAGTTTTGTTTACCAGAAGACTAATGGACTTGTTGTCTGCTGTTCGCTTTCTTGCTTCATTCTCCTTCAGGGATATTGGAGCTATATACAGAGCACACAGGCATTTTGACAAAAAAAAGAATGATTATAAAGTGTTCAGACAAGTGCAAAGCCAGCATATTTTGAAATTTGAGCATGAAGAAATATATAAGCATTCGATTGTGATGGACTACTTTTTGCTTGGACGCAAGCGCTTCTCCCAATTAAGGGGGGATTTTGCCAACAAGTTTATAAATTTTGAAGATTAAATAATACCGGACAGTTAACCGTGAAATAAATTGTATATGAAAAAAATAACAATGTTTGAAAACCTGCCTGCCCTGTTAGAGAAAAGCACTAACAAATACCCAGATAAACCTTGTCTAGGCATTGCGCATGGAATGTCATATACTTACAAAGAAGTGAATGACCTGGCTCATATGGTAGCAACCCGGCTATATGGAATTGATGTTGAAAAAGGCGACAAGATATCAATTATAAGTGAAAATAGTCCACACTGGACTGCCTCCTATTTTGGAATATTAAAAGCCGGTGGGATTACTGTTCCGATATTGACTGATTTCAAAGGTTCTGAGATGTACACCATCCTGGAACATGCTGAAGTAAGTGTTATATTTATCTCTGGCAATCAGATGAAAAAATTCTCAGAGGGTTTCCCTTCTGGTGTTAAATATTTTATTGAATTGGAGACGCTTGAATTTCATCCTATAAGTGAGCTTCAAGCCGTTCAGAAGAGAAAGAGTCCGCAAATTGACAAGATTACACTTCTGCAAAAAACGGAAGGTATAAACTTTCCCCTTGTTGAGAAAGATGACCTGGCCTCCATTATTTATACTTCCGGAACAACTGGAAGATCAAAAGGCGTGATGCTGAGTCATGACAATCTTATTTTTGATGCTGTGAAAACCGGTAGCATTCACCAGGTTGTGTCTGGAGATGTATTTGTCTCAGTTTTACCACTGGCACATACGTTTGAATGTACCATTGGAATGATCATTCCCCTATTAAATGGAGCATCCATCTACTACCTGGATAAACCACCTGTGGCCTCTTACCTCGGACCTGTTTTGAAGAAGTACAGGCCGACAACCATGCTGACTGTGCCCCTGATTATAGAAAAGATTTATCGCAGCAAGATTAAACCCGGGATTCAAAAATCTCCGCTTACCAGGATAATGTCAAAATTCTCACTGACCCGCAAAATTGTGCACAGGGGTGCCGGTAAAAAGCTGATGGAATATTTTGGTGGCAGAATAAGATTCTTTGGTGTTGGTGGAGCCCAACTTGCTCCTGATGTGGAAAAATTCCTTCTTGAAGCAAAGTTCCCCTACGCAGTTGGCTACGGGCTAACAGAAACAGCACCTATGCTGGCTGGCTTTGATCCTGCAGGAGCAATATACAGATCAGTTGGAAAAGTTATGGAAGGTGTAGAAATAAAAATCTCAAATCCCGACAAAATAACAGGTGAAGGAGAGATTATAGCCAAGGGAAGGAATATCATGCATGGCTACTACAAGAATGAAAAAACTACAAAAGAGGTCTTCACTGAAGATGGGTATTTCAGGACAGGTGACCTCGGTGTTTTTGATAATAAAGGAATACTGTATATCAAGGGAAGACTGAAAAATATGATCCTTGGGGCCAATGGTGAGAATATATACCCAGAAGAGATTGAAGCGGTAATTAACAAGATGGATTTTGTAAATGACTCATTGGTAATGAATTATAAAGGCAAGCTTACTGCCAGGGTACATCTGAATTTCGAACAACTGGAAGAGAAAATTCAATCTCTAAAGACCACTGCACATGAAAAACAGGTAGAACTTCATGATAAAGCCGAGGAAATGTTGCAAGAACTTATGATACATGTAAACCATATCGTTAGTAAGAATTCGAAGCTACAATTGGTGATTCTGCAGGTTGATCCATTTGAGAAAACACCAACCCTAAAGATTAAAAGATTCCTGTATAAAGACTAAACTGCTGAGAGCATAGAATCCAGATTTTCGAATTTCAAGCGGTAATCTTCAATTGACCTATTGATGAGGTCAAATGCCTCTTGCTTGTCGTAAATGTGAGTAATCTCAACATCAGCTGGATTTCCGGGAAGGTCCTTGTATGTGAGGAAGTAGTGTTTTAAGCGATCCACCACCTTCTTGGGTACATCTTTGATATCTTCAAAGGCCTCGTAAAGCGCATCGTTGTTCAAAACAGCTATAATCTTGTCATCCGCCTGGTTGTTATCAATCATTCTGAAACCACCAATTGGCTTTGCCCTTACCAGGATATCCCCATGTGTTATGTTTTGTTTGTTTCCTTAACAATTCAAAAGCAGATTAGTTGCCTGTTCCAGTGCATTTTTTCTGCTTCCTTTCAATAGTATTCTATATCCGCTTGGTGTATGCTTGCTCAAATACACCATACATTCTTCTACATCATGAAAAAACAAGAACGGATATTCCCCTTTTTCGGACATTTTTACAAATTGTTCACCAATTAAGATTACTTTTTGAATACCGGCACCCTTCAACCAGTTCAGAAGAGAGCTATGTTCAGCTTCTGACTCATTTCCCAATTCCAGCATCTCTCCTAATATGGCCATTTTCATCAACTCTTCACCTGCAACAAAATCTTCAAGCGATGCTCTCATACTGCTTGGATTGGCATTGTAAGCATCAAGAAAAAGTGTATTTGACTTGCCTTCTGCAATTTGAGACCTGTTGTTTCCTGGTGAATAGTCAGCTAATCTACCTAGTATATCCTCCACTTCAATTCCAAAATATATTCCCGCAGAGATGGCGGCTAACAAATTCAGAAAATTATATGCGCCAAGCATCCGGGTAGATAGCGAATATTCATGTCCGTCAATGGTAATAACACCTTCAAGAAAGGGCCTGGTGGCTGTTATCTTCCCGGATACCCCGGCATGAGTGTTCAATGCATACTCCACCCCTTTCAATCCCCTCGATTCGGCCATCTCCACCAGGAGCTGATCGCTACTATTAATGAGAATGCTTTTCCCTTCACCCGCCAGGTAATCATAGAGTTCACCTTTGGCTTTTTTCACTCCTTCAAAGGACCCAAATCCTTCCAGGTGTGCTTTCCCAATATTCGTGATGATTCCCAGGTCGGGTTCTGCAATTTTACACAGCAGCTCGATCTCACCCGGATGATTCGCCCCCATCTCAATGACAGCGATACGCTCTTCGGTCAGTCGAAGTAAAGTCAAGGGTAATCCGATATGATTATTCAGGTTTCCTTCAGTATATAAGGTAGGATATCCTGATGAAAGCACCTGTGCTATCAGTTCTTTTGTAGTAGTTTTTCCGTTACTTCCAGTTATAGCCAGTACGGTAAGATCTTTCTGCTTTCTGTGGTAATTGGCCAATGCCTGTAAAGCTTCTAATGCTGAATCAACAATAAATACATGTTCTTCCTTTTCAAGACTATTGTCATCGGTAACAGCCATCCTTGCTCCTTGCTCCAGGGCCTGAGAAACAAATCTGTTTCCATCGAAGTTCTCCCCTCTCAGGGCGAAAAAAATCTGTCCGGCTTCTAAGGTTCGGGTATCGGTGCTGACACCGTTTGCACTAAGAAATACAGTATATAGCTCCTTGATATTCATTCAGCAACTGTAGGGTATGGCTCTATACAAATATAAAAAAAAGAGGCCGTTCCTATCAGAAACAGCCTCCATATAATTGTTTGCTTACTATTAAAATCCTGTTGGTGCACCAACACGCGTCATTGCGCAACGGAATCCAAGGTCATCCCTTGCCTCTGTTTCTTTCAAAAATCTTCTTTCGCCAGGACTGAGCCAGTAAGCTCTGTCTTTCCATGATCCGCCTTTGTAAACTCTTACTTCGTCACTAACCAGGGAAGAATAGTCATTCTGACGATAAACATACATACTTTCTGTATCCGTGAATTCAGGATCTGTATCCAGCACACCGCGCTTCAATGCTGATTGCCTGTCACCATCCTGGTAGTTACGGTAATCTCCTTTACGGTAATTAAATCTTCCTTCAGCGTCTTTCTCTGTGATTGTATCTCTTTCGAAGCGGAACATTGAGTCACGCTTTGGTTCACCAATGGTAGGATCCATTACAATCTTCTGGTAAACATTTCCACGGAATGGACGGAATCCAGAAACATCTTCGTAAGATAATGGACGATATACATCCAACACCCATTCGCTAACGTTTCCAGCCATACAGAACAAGCCATAGTCATTTGGCCAATAAGACTTAACAGCTGCAGTGATACTTGCGTTGTCATTCAATGATCCGGCAACACCCATCATATCTCCTTTACCCCTGATGAAGTTACCCCTCATCTGTCCCATGTAACGCGGACTGTCGTTACGAACGTTGTGACCGTTCCATGGATAAGTTTTTCGTTCCCAAATCAACTCATCAACTGTGTTTCCAATTAAACCAAGTGCCGCAAATTCCCACTCTGCTTCTGTTGGGAGCCGATATTTTGGTAAGAGGAATCCATCTTCCATTCTAACGTTTCTATCATTCGGCAGGTTGACGTTAAATGCATCGATAAATCCACCATGCAGGTATGCATCAGTTGTGAAGATGAAGCCAGATGAGTCAGACTGATCGCTTCTGAATTCTATAATACCCAGATCGATAAGAATTTTTTCATTTACCCTATCTGTTCTCCAAAGTGCATAGTCATTGGCTTTAACCCAATTAACACCAACAACAGGATACTCGTTATATGAAGGGTGACGGAAATAATACTCGACGTAAGGCTCATTATATGCCATTGGATCTCTCCAAACGAGTGTGTCTGGATGAGCGTGCTTAGCAATACTCGGGTTGGAAGTAAATACCCTGGTGAGCCAGAACAGGTATTCCCGATAATTAACATTGCTAACTTCAGCAATATCCATATAGAATGAACTAACGGTAACCCTTCTGGGCACGTTGTTCCATTCATACATTACATCATCTTGAACTTTACCCATGGTGAAAGTACCACCTTCAATTAGGGTCAGTCCGGGTCCGGTTTCCTGATCTGCGGATTCAACTACTTCAAATCCCCCAAATTCTTCTTTTCCTTTATTATAGTCCCAGCCGGTTGCGCTGGATACGTTTCCTGATTTGGTTGCATCAGATGTACATCCGCTTAAGATTATACCTACAATCAGGGCAGGAACCAGTCTCAGTGCGATTTTCATGGCATATTAGGTTTTACAGTTATAACAAGTGCTAATATATAAACTTCTCACAAAATTAACTAAAATTTTGGACATTTTATTGCGCTGTGTTTTTTTCTTTTATTAAGATTCTCATAAATTATCAACAGTGAAAATTCATGTGCTCCCATATTGGGGAGCCGGATAGTCGGACTTGTTAAAGCCACATCATAACTATAGCGAAAGCGAAGGATGTCTGTGGCATAACCCGCTGAAAATATGATATTTCCATAATTAAATAGAATATCATGACGTCCCCAAACTCCTCCCATTACACCTTTGTATATCACCTCAAGTCCGTAATTTAACTGTTGAATATTTTGCTGCTGAATAAAAACCAGGTTAGGTGACAAGAGAAACAATTCTCTTCCAATACTTTTATCAATTATTGGTATTAAAGCCCCAATATGTGCTGTATATTTTCGGGGGATAAAACCACTTGGATCGTTATTATCAGTAATAGCGGGTTTAAGTAGATGATGAACCGCTATTCCGCCGTAAACTCCTTTATAAAAAGCACTTACACCAGTAGCGAAATCGGGATAAAGCTCACTGTATGTTCCAATATTCTCCAATTGTGGACCAATACTCCCACTCACCGGATCAATCATGTTTCCAAATACCAGTCCTTCAGGATTAAATGATTGCTGTCCAACTCCCGCCTGTATGCCTCCTGCTAGATGCAACCACCTCGAAACTTTGAAATGATAGGAATACATGGCTGCAAAATCAAAAGTGTTATATGCAGCATCACCTTGTTGATCATTTAGTACCCTGACCCCTATTCCCCCGTGCAGTTTATCAATATACTGATCGTATGATGCCTGGTAGGTGATATATGAAGAACCTGAATTGGGCCATTGATTCCGGTAGCCCAGAAAAATTTTCACCGGACCCTCAATCCCTGCCCATGCTGGATTGAGATGGGTTCCGTTTGAGTAAAAATGAGAAAACACAGGATCCTGTGCCAACCCATTCCCGGTTAAAACAGTCAGTATAAAGATTGATATAAGAATCCGTCGGATCATCTCAGTTAAAAGCTGTTAATATTGTGTCTATAAGGTTTAACAAACATATAACAATAACCATTTGTAAGGGTCGTTATTACTTCAACGTCAAATAATCAGTTATAATATTTATTTTTGCATTCCTGACCTTAAACTTAATGAAAAAACTGATCATAATATTACTATGTCTTCCGGCTTTCATGGCATATAGCCAGGTAAAGACTTTTGATATTAGCTGGGAGCAAAATGATTCTATGATCTTTTTTCCACACGCTGGTTACGACGACGCCCATAATTTACTACCTCAATACTCAAAAATTCTTCCCTGGTCCCATGAAGGCCTGCTTCCCAGGATCAGTGTTAATGTTAACACCTCCTCACCTGTTGATCCGAAATTCCTGTATCAACTTGAAAACAAGCAACTTCAATCGTCTCCCTCCGTGCAATATCAACTTGTATACGAAAAAAAGCGTCCTGTGTTACAATTTGCAGTAAGTCCTTTCTTTATTGATGAGGCCAGTGGTCTCGTGAAAAAAATTGAATCCTTCGATATTGACATACAAACCGAGCGCCCATTGTCAACCTTAAAAAGCGCAACATACGGACAGTATGCATCTTCTTCTGTGCTGGCCACAAACAACTGGTATAAAATTTCTGTTGAAGAATCAGGAATGCACAAGTTGAGCTATGAACAGTTATCCGGATTGGGCCTGTCAAATCCTGCATCTGTGAAAATATTTGGCGCCGGGGCCATATTATTACCTGAAGATTTCAGCCAGGGATCTTATGATGATTTATCAGAACTTCCTGTTTATATGGAGAAAGGGAGCGACCAGCTTTTTGGTCCGGGCGATTTCATATTATTCTATGCCAGTGGTCCGATTACCTGGGATTATAGTTTAACTGCTGATTTTTTCTCTCAGAAGGTTCATAATTATTCCAATCTCGGTTACTATTTTATAACCGACGGACTGGGTGTCTCGTCAACAGCGGAAAATATTGATGTCAGCACAGAATCTCCCTCCTCAACAGTAACAACATATGATTTGCTGGATTACCATGAAGATGAAATTTTTAATCTCCTGGCCTCGGGAAAGGAATGGTATGGCGATGATTTTAAAAACACACTTTCCAGGGCCTACCCTTTTACCCTCAGCGGACTCAACACCTCAGAACCTGTTAAGATCAGGGTAACAGCAGCAGGACGATCAAATGAAGCTTCAGCTTTTGAAGTCAAAGCAAATAATACTACGCTGGGTACAATTCCAATTGGCACTGTCGATCTCAGCAATTATACCTATACCCATGCCAGGGAAGGGGTAGGAACCTTTTCTTACAATGCTTCGCAAAGTATTATCACAGTAGGTATTGATTACCAGAAACCCAATACAAATTCTGAAGGATGGTTAAATCATATCACCATCAACGGTCGTGGCAATCTCTCTCTCGAATCCGGCGAGTTAATTTTCAGAGATAGCAGAAGTGTAGCTTTTGGCAGTGTAACCGAGTTTCAAGTGGCAAACGCCGGAGCAAATACGGTCATCTGGGACATAAGCAACCCGCTACATCCAGGCAATGTCCCTTATGCATCAGGTTCAGGTAAAGCAATATTCAAGATTAACACAGACAACTTACATGAGTTTATTGCTTTCAACGTGAATGGCTCATTTCATTCTCCTGCCTTTGAAGGGGAAGGACTGGGAAGAGTAGAAAATCAGAACCTCCATGGTGAAGATCCGTCCGATATGATTATTATCTATGATCCCCTGTTCGAAGAGCAGGTCATGCGTCTTGCAGAATTCAGGCAAACAAATGATGGCTTATCTGTTTCAACTGTTACCCAGGATATGATTTTTAATGAATTCTCCTCAGGTACGCCAAATATAAGTGCTATCAGGAATTACCTGAAAATGCACTACGACAGGTCTTCATCGGAGGAGATGACCAGGTATCTTTTACTGTTTGGAGATGGATCATTCGACAATAAAGACACAGCAGCATACAATCCAAACCTGATCATGACCTACCAGTCTAACAATTCACTGACGCCTACCTCTTCATATGTATCAGATGATTTTTACGGACTGCTTGATACAGGTGAACAACTCTATGACGGAATGCTGGATATTGGAATTGGCAGACTGCCGGTATCTACCGCTGAAGAAGCAGAACTGCTTGTAGATAAGATTCTTGCCTATGGCCAGCCGGAAACTCTCGGTGAGTGGAGAAATTATATTTGTTTCATTGGTGATGATGAGGACGGAAATATTCACATGAGCCAGGCCAACAGCCTGGCAAATACTATTGAAGAAAATTATCCGAATTACAATATCAATAAAATATTTATGGATGCTTACCCGCAGGAGACGACACCGACAGGTGACTTATACCCTGCTGTTACACAAGCATTAAACGAACAAATGGATCGTGGCGCCTTAATCATCAACTATACAGGACATGGAAGTGTAAACGGGCTGGCTCATGAAAAGATTCTTGATCTCACTAATATCAAGTCATGGGATAATGAAGGAAAATGGCCACTCTTCATGACAGCCACTTGCGAATTTAGCAGGTATGATGAGTATAATCTTAAGACAAAGCTGGAAGCTACTACTGCTGGAGAAGAGGTGTTGTTAAATCCCACGGGAGGCAGTATTGCCCTGTTCACTACAACCCGCCTGGTATACTCCGGACCCAACCATGTATTAAATGAAAAATTCTACGAAATAGTCTTTGAAAAAGATGGCAACAATGAGTGTTATCGCCTGGGGGATATAATTGCATATAGTAAAAATAATGCCGGGGCAGGAATCAACAAAAGAAATTTCACCTTATTAGGAGATCCATCTTTGTCGCTTTCATTTCCCGAGAATGTTGTTATTACCGATTCAATTAACAAGGTTGCGATAGGGAGTTTTGAAGATACAATTTCTGCCCTTGATTTTGTTACCGTCAGCGGCCACATTGAAACCCAGTCAGGCAGTTTCTATGAATCCTTCAACGGTACCGTTTATCCCGTAGTATATGACAAGTTGAAGAACCTTGTAACCCTGGCAAATGACGGCGGATCACCTATGGAGTTCCAGGCAAGAAATACAATATTGTACAGAGGCAAGTCAAGTGTTGTGAATGGAAGATTCGAATTCAGTTTCTATGTCCCTAAAGATATCAATTACTCCATTGGCAGCGGAAAAATCAGCTACTACACAGAAAATGGAAGCAGAGATGGACATGGCTCCACGAAAGATTGGACAATTGGAGGTTTGGGAGGACAGAGTTTGTCGGATACAGAAGGACCTGGTATCTCTGTATATATGAATGATTCCCTTTTCAGGCAGGGTGGAATTGTTACACCTTCACCCGAACTACTTGTTTATGTGGATGATGAATATGGGATCAATACCACAGGCAATGGAATTGGACACGACATTACAGCAACGCTTGACGAGGACAGGATCAATGCTATCATTCTCAACGAATATTACCAATCTGATATCAATGAGTATGCTGCAGGAAGTATAAGGTATCCCTATAAGAACCTTGAGATTGGAAAGCATATAATTACAGTAAAAGTTTGGGATATATTTAACAACTCAGCACAGAAATCTCTAGAATTTGTGGTAGTGGAATCCACGGAGATGCTCTTAAGTGAGATTTATAATTATCCAAATCCCTTTATCGACCATACATGGTTCAATATTGAACACAACAGGCCCGACCAGGAGCTGGAAGTGGTGGTAAGGATTTATGACATAAATGGAACTCTGGCGACTGTTTTATCGGATATAGTATATTCGCCGGGGTATCGGATAGATCCTGTCCCATGGAATGGAACCGGGTATGGAGGTGCAACTCTGGGAGGCGGACTCTATGTTTATAAGGTATACGTAAAAAGCGAAGCCGGGGAAGAAGCAGTTGGCTCAGGACGGCTGATTATACAGAAGTAATTTATTGATTAAAATCTTTTCAAAAGATATAATAATCTGACGCTATTTTCGTATATATAATGTACTATCAGATAAAGGATTAATTGCAGTAATTTCTGCTATATTTGTGCTCTAAAATTTTTAATTGAATGTTTGAATTATCGATGAAACGTATTTTATTCACAGGAGGGATCATACTGCTATTGGCAAGCTCTGGATACGGACAGATCTCAATCAGAGAACTTAAAGGGGGAGATTTGAATACCATTAATACGGCTGTTCCTTTTATTACAATTGCCCCGGACTCAAGGGCAGGAGCAATGGGTGATGCAGGTGTTGCGACAAAACCTGATATCAATTCCCAGCATTGGAATGTGGCCAAGTATGCCTTTATCGAGGAAGATGGAGGACTTTCCATTTCCTATACTCCCTGGCTAAGAAAGATTATCCCTGACATTAACCTGGCTTACCTGAGCGCATATTTTAAGCCCTCAAAGGAGCAGGTAGTTAGTGGATCATTAAGATATTTTTCCCTGGGTAGCATCGCATTTACAGATGATTACGGGATTTCTTCAGGACAATTTACGCCATTTGAACTTGCATTAGATGCAGGATATTCACGACTCTTTACAGATAATTTCTCCGGTGGTATTGTCTTCAGGTATATTCATTCTGATTTAACCAGCGGACAGCTGATCGGCGGAGTAGAGTCAAAACCCGGTATTGCAGTTGCTGCAGACATTGGTGCTTACTATGAAAATGATTTCTATGCAGCTGGTAGCAGACCAACTTACGCCATCGGTATAAATTTATCAAACCTGGGTACTCCAATCTCATATTCTGCAGATACCAGGAAAACGCCCTTGCCTTCAAATCTTCGAATAGGAGGTAGATTTGATTATGAATTAGACGAATATAATACGATGAGTTTTGGCCTGGAATTCAACAAATTATTGGTTCCTACACCTCCTATCCTTGTTCTTGACACAGTGACCAACGATTATATTGTTGACAGGGGAATGGAGGATCCGGAATCAATTGTATTGGGTATGATACAATCATTTTATGATGCTCCAGGAATTTCATATGACGATGGCACATGGAGTTCTCCTTTCAAAGAAGAACTTTATGAAATCATGATCAACGCAAACGTTGAATACTGGTACAGAGAGCAATTTGCCATCAGGGCAGGTTACTTCCACGAAACTGCCATTAAGGGGAACAGGAAATATTTTACTGTGGGTGTAGGGCTTAAACTGAATGTTTTCTCCCTCGACTTTGCATACCTGATTCCGACAAACGGACAGGATAGTCCTTTGGCAAATACACTTCGTTTTTCACTCTCATTTGATTTTGAGGGATTGAATCTTTAATATTGCATGATGCAAACCCGAATTGGCTTCGGCTATGATGTACACCAACTAAAAGACGGAATCCCTTTCCGATTGGGAGGCGTAGACATTGATCATAACAAAGGGGCCTTAGGACATTCAGATGCTGATGCACTCGTACATGCCATATGTGACGCGCTTCTGGGAGCAGCGGCTTTAGGTGATATCGGACAACACTTTCCGGATAACTCAGATGACTTTAAAGACATCAACAGTCTTTTTCTGCTGCAAAAAACCATCGCCATGATCAGTGAACTGGGATATACCATAGGTAATATCGACAGCACAGTTTGCCTGCAGAAACCAAAAATACAACCTTACATCGACGATATGCGCTCTGCATTGTCACTCGCCATGGGGATCGACAAAAACCAGGTATCCGTAAAAGCCACAACAGAAGAGAAGCTGGGGTTTTCCGGTCGTGAAGAAGGCATCGCCGTTTACGCTGTAGCTCTCATTGTTAAGTGAGTCAATAAGCTACGCTCTGGAATTTCAACATTATTTCCTATTTTTGTTACAAAATTCACAGAACAGGATAAATGAAAAAAACGGTTGTCCTCGGTGCTAGTCCTAATCCGGCCAGGTATTCATTCAAGGCAGTAAAAAGTCTTGTGCGACATGGCCATGAAGTGGTGCCTGTAGGATTTCGACCAGGAGTGATTCCCGTTGCTGTAAAACCGGCAGGGGTCATTGAAAAGTTTATTCAACGCGGGATGCCGAAAATTGAAGATGTGCACACCGTCTCATTATATATCGGTCCGCAACGCCAGGAGGAATTTAAAGATTATATTATCTCACTCAAACCCCAAAGAGTAATATTCAATCCGGGTACCCTAAATGAAAAATTTATGACACAGCTTGAAGAATTGGGTATAGAAACCATTGAAGGATGTCAGCTCGTAATGCTCAGTTCTGATCAATTCTAAATACTGCAAATGGAAAATATCTTTATGCTGGAGGAATTCCAATCTCGCATCAAAGAAACAGATATCTTAGTTGTATACTATTCCAACGATGCCTGTAACGTGTGTAAGACCCTTAAACCAAAAATTGTTGAATTATTGACCAGCGATTTCCCTGCTGTTAAAAAAATTTACATTGACACAGAAAAGAGTCCGGTAATTTGTGGCCAGTACCGCGTATTCTCGATACCAACCATCGATATTTATGTAATGGGGAAAGAACACGCACGTTTCAGTCGCAATGTGGTAATGCACGAATTTGAAAAAGCGATCAGGAAACCTTATGAAATGATTATCCCTTAAAGAGTCCTTTCAGGATATTTTCTTCCACCAACTCCGGCATAGTCACAGTGAGTTTACTGGTTTTATCCATTTCCCAGTTCATGGCACTCATGGCCTCACTGTTCCTTGCCCAACTTCTGCGGGCAATACCATTATTCACATCCCAATGTAACATACGGCTGATCCTTATATCTGCTGCCTCACTCCCGTCCAGCACCATGCCAAATCCGCCGTTAATTACTTCTCCCCAACCAACACCACCACCGTTGTGCAATGACACCCAGGTGGCTCCCCGAAAAGAATCACCGATGGCATTTTGCACAGCCATATCTGCTGTGAATTGTGAACCATCGTAAATATTTGAGGTCTCCCTGTAGGGAGAGTCTGTTCCAGATACATCATGGTGATCTCTCCCAAGAACTATAGGACGAGTAATCACTCCATCCCTGATGGCCTTGTTGAAAGCCAGTGCAATTTTTGTTCTTCCCTCGCAATCGGCATATAAAATCCGCGCCTGCGATCCTACCACCATCTTATTTCTTCCTGCTTCCCTGATCCAGTGAATATTATCATCCATCTGGGATCGAATCTCATCCGGTGAAGATTTGGCGATTTCTTCCAACACTTCGCAAGCAATCCGATCTGTAATCTCCAACTCTTTCGGATCAGAGGAAGTACATACCCAGCGGAAAGGACCGAATCCGTAATCAAAGAATTTAGGACCCATAATTGCCTGTACATAAGACAGGTACTTAAATTTGCCATTTTCTGCAAAGATATCCGCTCCTGCCCTGCCCGATTCCAGGAGGAAGGCATTTCCATAGTCCCAGAAATACATTCCACGCTCAGACATTATATTGATGGCTTTTACCTGGCGACGCAGAGATTCCTGCACTGCTTCCTTAAATTTTGCGGGATCATTTTTCATGAGTTGGTTCGACTCTTCAAGCGTATAATCCGCCGGGTAGTATCCCCCGCCGTATGGATTGTGTAAAGATGTTTGATCGGATCCCATATCCACATCTATCTCTTTTTCAACAAGATATTCCCAGAGGTCAACCACGTTGCCATGATAGCCAATGGATACTGCCTCTCCCCTGCTTCTTGCCTCAGCGATTCTAGATACAATGGCATCGAGCTCCTCATAAACCTCATCAACCCAGCCCTGTTGGTGACGTGTCTCAACGGCTTTGCCGTTCACCTCGGCAACCACGCATATTCCCCCGGCAATAACGGTAGCTTTTGCTTGCGCACCTGACATTCCTCCCAAACCGGAAGTAACAAAAACCTTCCCGGTCAGGCCCTGCTCTGCATCCCCGGAAATCATTCTTCCCGCATTCAATAAGGTAATAGTTGTCCCATGCACAATTCCCTGGGGACCGATATACATAAATGATCCGGCGGTCATCTGTCCGTACTGTGATACACCCAGGGCATTCATCTTCTCATACTCGTCTGAACCAGAGTAATTAGGAATCACCATTCCATTGGTAACCACAACCCGGGGTGCTTCAGCATGGGAAGGGAATAGCCCCATCGGATGGCCCGAGTACATAACCAGTGTCTGTTCATCTGTCATGCTAGCCAGGTACTTCATGGTAAGACGATACTGCGCCCAATTTTGAAATACAGCACCATTTCCACCGTAGGTAATCAACTCGTCTGGATGCTGAGCCACAGCATGGTCAAGGTTATTAGATAGCATAAGCATGATTGCCCCCGCCTGTGTTGACTTGTGTGGATATTCATCTATGCTTCGAGCATATATCTTGTAAGTTGGCCTGTATCGATACATGTATATCCGGCCGAATCTTTCCAGTTCCTCTGCAAATTCCGGGGCGAGCACTGCGTGATGTTTCTTCGGGATATAGCGAAGGGCATTTTTCAAAGCCAATTCTTTCTCCTCCAGGTTAAGCACCTGCCTCCGGTCCGGGGCATGGCTAATTTTTAAATTGTAATCCTGTTTCTCTGGCAAATAAGTCGGTATACCTTCTAATATTGCTTCCTTAAAATTCTGCTTGCTCATGCTCATTATTTTGAATGCACAAAATTACGATTTTCGAAGTGGAAAATTAGTTTTATAAAACATATCAATAGAATAGTATTACACTGATACATTGATCAAACATCCAAAAATCTCTCCTTATCCCTCTCACCGGGAATAAAGCAAGTGTCCAATTTTCCAAACCAGCTGTAACGGTTTCTCGCAATCAAATCATACATTGCATTTCGCAAAAACCGTGGAATAGCAAATAGAATGGTCAATAAAGGCCATGGAAAACTCATGCCTGCTGCTATTCGAAGTGCTGCACCGGACCTGGTAAAAACTTTCAAGCCGATCGCAGTTCACCGATTTTTCACCTTAAATTCTATATCCCTGGCCCTAACAGTAAAAAGTTTCCTATTTTTGAAAAAAATAAAAAATTATAAACAGATGAAAAAGAATAGAACATGGATTTATGTCCTCATCGGTGTTATACTGTTGGTCCTCTGGGGAGTTAGCATTTATAACGGGCTGGTTATCAAAGAAGAAGCTATTAATGGGCAGTGGGCAAATGTTGAAACTTCGTACCAGCGCAGGGCAGATTTGATTCCTAACCTGGTTAATACGGTAAAGGGATATGCAGATTTCGAACAGGAGACGCTCACCCAGGTTATCGAGGCCAGGGCCAAAGCTACCAGTGTAACTATTGATCCGTCAAACCTGACACCAGAAGCCATTGCACAGTTTGAAAATGCACAGCAGGGGGTCAGCTCCGCTTTATCAAGATTACTGGTTACAATTGAACGCTATCCAGACCTGAAAGCTAATCAGAACTTCCTTGAGCTGCAGGCACAATTGGAAGGGACCGAGAACAGGATATCTGTGGAAAGAAGGAAGTTCAATGAGTATGTTAAAGACTTCAACGCCACCATACGCCGTATTCCAAAAAGCATGATTGCAAATATGGCAGGGATGGAACAAGCAGGATATTTTGAATCAGCAGAAGGTAGCGAAACTGCTCCGGAAGTAGTTTTTTAGTGGAGCATGGAGCGTGGAGCGTTGAAAGTTGAGTGTTGAGTGTTGAGTATTGAGAGTTGAGCGTAGGGAACAACGATACTGTAGTTTTTGAATTGTATATCAATAATTAAAATAAATGCCAGCAATAAATTTTTTCACCAAGGAGGAAAAGGTGCGTCTGAAAGAGGCCATCTCCGGTGCAGAACTGAATACCTCGGGAGAGATACGATTACACATAGATAATCACTGTAAGATGGATGTAATGGATGTCGCTGCCAAATGGTTCGAAAAACTATCCATGCACAAGACAGCGCAGCGCAATGGAGTGCTGTTCTACCTCGCCATTAAGAACCAAAAATTTGCGATTCTGGGTGATGCAGGCATCAATGCCGTTACACCGGACGATTTCTGGGATAATATCAAGGAAGCCATGCTGTTGGAATTCAAGGAAGAAAAATTCGCTGATGGTCTTGAAAAAGGAATTGCTATGGCCGGGGAACAATTAAAGGAACATTTTCCATACCAGTCGGAAGATGTGAATGAGCTTTCTGACGAAATATCTTTTGGAGATGAATAAAATGAAACACAAAAATATTGCCTTTTTTATCATACTGTTGGTATCGGGCACAATGTTCGGACAAGGCACTGGTCTGCCGGTTCCGGATGCACCAGGCAACTGGGTCAATGATTACGCAAAGGTCTTTAATAGTGCTGAATTACAACAGCTTAACCAGAAACTCAACTCATTTCAGTACAGGAGTTCAACACAGATATTTATAGCTACCATAAGCGAGAACAATGGATATTCTGTTAGTCAGCTGGGACCTGAGATAGGAGAAAAATGGTCCATCGGACAAAAAGGAAAAGACAACGGCTTGCTGATCCTCATGGATATGCAGGCACGTGATGTGTTTATATCTAATGGTTACGGACTTGAGGAGTATGTACCTGATGCCATCGCCAAGAGAATTGTGGAAAATGAGATCGTCCCTTACTTCGAAGAGGGTAACTACTACGAGGGGATAGACCAGGCAACAGACGTACTAATTGGCCTGTTGGATGGAAAATTCACAGCTGATGAATACCGGGAACAATCAGGAAGCTCAGCTGTTGGCTCAGCCATCGGAAGTATTTTCTTTATCATTTTCTGGCTTGTCATGATATTTGGTTCCAGGAGACGCAGGAGTGCCGGTATGGGAAGCAGGAGCAACCTGCCATTCTGGATCGCCTTAGGCATGATGAGCAGCGGCTCGCGCAGCAGTGGAAGCTTTGGTAACTTCTCCTCCGGGAGCGGCGGCTTTGGAGGCGGCTTCACAGGAGGCGGCGGTGGTTCATTTGGCGGCGGCGGTGCCGGAGGGAGCTGGTAATCCTGACAAATGAATCGGGAAGCAGGAATTACGTAATTAATTACGTAATTAATTACATAATTAACTAACTTTTACTTATTGATTGTGAGGAATATAGAAAAACAGATATTTTTAGTTTTTGTCCTTTTTTTGGCAAATTTATCGCATTTATCATTGCATGGGCAACAACTAACACTTCTCTTTGCCGGAGATATTATGGGTCATGATACACAGATTGAATCTGCAAAAAAGCAAGGTGCGGGTGAATATAATTACAGCAGCTGTTTTCAATACCTTGAACCCTTGATTTCTTCTGCAGATATTGCCATTGGAAACCTTGAGGTAACGCTGGCTGGTCCACCATATAAAGGTTATCCGGCATTTTCCAGTCCTGATGAACTGGCTCTTGAACTAAAGCGTGTGGGTTTCGATATATTGGTGCATGCCAACAATCACGCCATTGACAGACGCAAAAAGGGACTGGAAAGAACACTAACTACACTGGATTCTGCAGGAATCATACATTCAGGAGTATTTAAAAACCTGCAAGAGAGATCTATTCATTATCCCCTGATCGTTGAGAAAAACGGAATCCGCCTGGCATTTCTGAATTATACTTATGGCACAAATGGAATTAAGGTAACGGCTCCGAATATTGTAAACTATATTGATACTGCACAAATAAAAATTGACCTGGCAAAAGCCAGGACTGCGAAGCCGGACTTTATAATTGTCCTGATGCACTGGGGAAATGAGTATGAACGGAAAGAAAACAGCAAACAGAGGTCAATAGCAGAATTTCTGCTGAAAAATGGTACAGATGCCATCATCGGATCCCACCCCCATGTGGTTCAACCTATAAGAATGGAGCAAAGAAAAAACCTGGTGGCCTATTCCATGGGAAACATGATTTCCAACCAGAGAAAAAGATACACCGACGGCGGTATCATGGTTGAAATGACCCTTGAGAAATCCGACTCCACCTACATCACTGATTATTCCTACCTGCCTATATGGGTTTACAAACCTCAACTTAAAAACGGCACTGCCTTCCAATTGATCCCTGCTGCCATAGATTCAAGCATGCAAAGCGAAATCAAAATGGAAAGTACGGATGTGAAAAAGATGCTGCTTTTCCTGGAGGATACGAGGAATAATTTGGAGGGAAATATTGAAAGTGACTGGAAGAGGTAACCAGGGTAACAAAAAAAGACCGTCTCAATGAGCCGGTCTCTTTTATATTGATTAAAAAAATCTTCTATTTCTTAGCTGCAGTTTCCAGAATCTCGTCATCAACCAAAATTCTACCACAGTATTCGCAAACGATAATCTTTTTGCGTGAAGCGATATCAAGCTGACGCTGTGGTGGGATCTTGTTGTAGCACCCGCCGCATGCATCTCTTTCAACAGGAACAACTGCCAGGTGGTTACGGGCATTTCCCTTGATCTTATGATAAGCTGTCAATAACCTTGGATCAATTATTTCCTGGATGGCTGCTGACTTTTTGTTCAGCTTTTCTTCTTCTTTCTTCGTTTCCGCTACAATCTCATCCAGTTCCTTCTTCTTGGTATCAAGATCTCCGATACGCTCACCAAGAATGACTGATGATTCGGCGATGATCTCTTTCTTCTCAGAAATCTGGGCAGTAAACTCCCTGATTCTTTTCTCACAGAGTTCAATCTCCAGGGTTTGGAACTCTATCTCTTTGGAGAGTGAATCAAATTCCCTGTTATTTTTAACGTTGTTCTGCTGCTCTTCATACTTTTTGATCAGCCCTTCTGAATTGGTAATTTCCAGCTTCTTTCCGCTAATAGATTTATCCTGTCCTTCGATATCCTCTTCATACTTTGATATCCTTGTCTGAAGTCCTTCAATCTCATCTTCAAGGTCCTGCACCTCTAAAGGTAATTCACCTCTGAGTATCTTAATCTTATCTACTGAAGTATCTACCTGTTGCAATTCAAAAAGTGCTCTAAGTTTCTCTTCAATTGTCATTTCAGGAGCTTCTGCTTTTGTCTTAGCTTTTGCCATCGATTAGAAATATTTTATTGGATTTGTATTCACGTCTGATAAATGGACTGCAAATTTAGGGAATTTTTTCGTAAGTAATTCATAAAAAAGCTCCCGCGTGAATTGTTCGCTCTCAAAATGTCCGATATCTGCAATAATTATACGCCCTTCAGCATCAAAAAACTGGTGATATTTGAAGTCACCACTCACAAAAATATCAGCCCCGGAGGAGATTGCTTTTCTCAAAAGAAAACTTCCCGCACCTCCACTCACCGCGACTTTCTTGATTTTCTTACCTAAAAGTGCAGTATGCTTTATACAACCCGTAGAAAATATCTTTTTCAGTTCTTGCAGAAATTCCTCCTCAGACATCTCTTTCTTCAACTCACCCACCATCCCCATTCCCACCTTCTTAAATTTATTTTCCAGTGGATAAATATCATAGGCCACTTCCTCGTATGGATGTGCCTGGAGCATAGCACCTATTACCCTGCCTTTTTCGTGGCTCGGGAAGATGGTCTCTATCCTCACCTCTTCCTCGGTGTGCATGCTCCCTTTCTCTCCTACAAATGGATTTGTATGCTCTCCCCCCCTGAAAGTTCCCTTTCCCTCCATGTTAAAGCTGCAGTTATCATACTCGCCAATCTGTCCTCCACCATTTTCAAACATCGCTTCACGAACTTTTTCTGCATGGGAAAGAGGAACAAAAACAACCAGCTTTTTTAATACTGACTCCAGCGGTTCAAGAATTCTGCAATTCTCCAGCTCCAGTTTCTCACAAATCTTCCCGTTTACACCATTACTTACAGCATCAATGTTGGTGTGGGCAGCATAAATGGCAATGTCATTCTTTATAGCGGTCATGATTACTCTTTCCGACATGTTTTTGCCGGTCAGAGATTTAACTCCCTCAAAGATAACCGGGTGGTGAGCTATAACCAGGTTGACTCCTTTCTCCAGGGCTTCCTCCATAAGCTCTTCAGTTACATCCAGGGTAAGCAAAGCACCAGTAAGCTCCATGGAATAGTCTCCCACCTGCAAGCCGGAATTATCGTATGATTCCTGGTACATCAGGGGAGCATATCGCTCGAGAAAAGCACTTATCTCTTTTAACTTCATTTGCTAAGAATTAAAAATGGAATTGAAAAAATGCATGGCCGCATGAAAGTATCTCATTATGATTGCCACCTTGCTGTTTGATAGATGACAAGCCAGGGGCTAAATTGTTTCCTTTACCAAGAGCAACATCTCTTTGATCTCTTCAAGTGATTTGATAATCTCGAAATCATGCTCCTGTTCGTCTTTGTTCTCCTTTAGCTTTTTCTGGGCACCCTTCAGGGTCATCCCTTTCTCCTTCACCAGGTGGAAGATCAGGTGGAAGTTATCAATATCTTTTTGAGTAAATAGCCGGTTCCCTTTCTTGTTCTTTTTGGGCTTGATAATATCAAACTCCTTTTCCCAGAATCGGATCAGCGAGGTATTGACCGTGAACATATTGGCTACCTCACCAATGGAATAGTATAACTTTTCTACCTTTTTTTCCTTGTAGGGCATTTGTTTGAAATTTCGCTAAAACATCACAAATTATAAAAAAATGCGCACAGTATCAATCTTTTGTACCTAAACAATAAAGATAACCATTTTTTGAAGCAATATAGATTCGCTTATTAGAAATAAATGGCGTTGATTCTATGACAAACGGTTTCTTATCCAGTAATTCGAAATTACCCTCCTCATCGTAGCCGAAGAGAAAAATTCCGTGATATCCACAAGCCACCAAACGATCTTTTGTAAAAAGGGGTGTTGAAATAGATGGCCCTATATCATATGAAAACAGGTGTTCAGGTGTTGGATAGCTAGTTTTTCCGTCAGGGCCTAAGCCAGTTGAATCCGAAAATGAGTCATGCCTGATCACGTTCAATTTCCCATCAATTGACATAAAAGCAGCCAAATTTAGATCATTATAACTGTCTGTTATTGAGGCCGTACCAATAATACCACCCATCCAGCTGGCAAATTCCTTATCCGGCACCGGGAAGTACCACACCACGGCATCTTCCGGCTTTTTGGAGGGATCCAATTTCAATATACCACCTTCTCCCTCAATATATTGTTTCTCAACTGAAACGAGCAGACAACTGTCGGAAGTAACTACAGGTGAACCATCCATATCTGATCCAACAAAGAAATCCCAGTTTAGCTCTTTCCTGTCCATATCATAGCCCCAGACATGACCGGCGCCTGATGAGACATAAATCATTCTTCCGATTTTACATGGAGAAGCTTCAGTCACCACATTGTTACGGTGACTAATTACATCCTCCTGTGTATACAATATTTTTTGCTGGTAGATCAGGGGGTAACGATACTCGTTATTTGTATATGCAGAATCGGGATCAGGATTGAAAACGGTGAAGAATGAATTCTCCAGTCCGATATAAGCAGTGTCGTTCCAGATCAGGGCTGAAGCATCCACATCCCTGCTATAGCTCTTTGTAAGTTTACTATTGTGACGCCATAATTCCTTTCCTGTCATGTATGAAATAGCCCTGTAAGAGTAAATCTTTGGAGCATCAAGAAAATGATCTTTTTGAGCTCCCAACCTGCTTCCCTGCAAAATGATCCATCTTTGTTCCGGGTCAGTTTCTGTTTCATTGTACCATAGTGTCCCGGTTCCCTTAATCACATCATCGAATTTGTATTGCCAGACCAACCTACCGTCAGATGCATTGATTTTTTTCAGGTTGTGATCGTAAGCTCCCTGGATCAGGAAAGTGTCATTTCCTTCTCTCACCATCAGCGGCTGGCCTGTCCAGCCCGCCCCTTTCCAATCACGACTGCCAAGGTTTCTGCTTATGACCGTTATTCCTTCACCGAGATAGTGCTTCCATACCACATCCAGGTTCGATGGAGCATCGTCTCCATAGTAGTTGCGTTCCCAGTTCCCTAGAAAAGTCTGATTCAGAATCTCAATCGAATCATCCTGTCCCGCAAGCGGTGTCAGCAGTGCTGCAGTAAACAGCAAAAGTATGGTACGTCGTAAGATCATTATTTGATACTGATTTTACCATTGTCATCCACTTGCAAGTAACCTTCCGGGAAGTCTGCTTCAATCAGATCCTGTATTTTTGTGATTACCCTTCCCTGTGGATCAGGCCTTGGTCCGCCAGGACTGGGCTGATATACCGGGATGATCTCCCCTCCCAGGAATTTACCAGTCTTTGAAAGATTCGCTTTAATGATGGGCGCCAGTCCATTGGGTCCACTCAGGTTGAAGCGGGCATAGGTACAAAAATTACCAAGACTATAGCAAATCAGTCTGTCCTGGTAAAGCTCCATGGCACGTGTAACATGCGGACCGTGGCCAAATACGATATCTGCTCCCGCTTCAACAGCTGTATGTGCGAATTTGCATGCATTACCGCGATTGTATCCCAGGTAGACCTCATCTGTGCAAGGTATGTGCTGGTAATCTTTTCCTTCAGCGCCGCCATGAAAAGAGACAATGACTATGTCGCAGCTATCTTCGAGCTCTGCTATAATTTTAGCCACACCTGCATAATCTTTCAGATTTGCTGTTCCGGAGTGTGGAGCAAAAGCCGCAAAGCCATATATTATTCCTTCTTTTTCGAAAATTGTGGATGGTTTTGTTATGAAACCGGCAAAGGGCACTCCTGACTCCTCCAGCAAATTGAATGTATTTATTCTCCCTTCATATCCAAAATCATTTACATGATTGTTGGCCACACCCAGCACATCATATCCTGCATTCAAAATACAGCCGAGGTACTCATCTGGCATACGGAACACATAGCATGTCTTTGGATTATTGCACTTTTTAGCCGTTCCGCCATTGGAACTGAATACACCTTCCAGGTTTCCAAAGGTTACATCTCCTGACTGCAGCACCTCACGCACCGGGTTAAAAAGTTTAGCACATCCTCCTGGAGGCAGATACCTGCTGTCAGGAAAATTTGTTCCAGGCATGATATCTCCCGTACCTATAATTACTATGGTATCCTGCTCATCTTTCAGATAAACAAATGCAGCGTCTAAAACGCTTGAATCTACAGGAAAATCCGGAGAATTATAGCTTGAGTCTCTTCCAGGTTTAACCAGGAAAGAGGATGTATCCTCAACTACCTGAGATATGACAGGAACAAGATCTCCGGGTGCTACCTTTGTTGAATCTGTTGTTGTTTCAATCAACTTGCTAGTAGCAGGCAGCATTTGTCGGGAGCAGGAAAAGTGAAGAAAAATAACAAGGCACATTGCCAATATTCTTACCAATCTACCTATCATATTAATTGATATCAAAGGAAGGATCTGCTTTTGACAGGAGGTTAATCATCGTTTCATACTCGTCTGCTGAGAGGTCGTTAGCATAGTAATTGATCGGATTCACCGGCTTATTGTTAACCCATACTTCATAATGAAGGTGAGCTCCTTTCGAGAGCCCTGTATTACCTACCAAACCAATTACCTCTCCCCTTTTTACCTGCTGACCTTTTTCCACAAGAATTTTGCTGCAATGACCATATAGCGTTTTGTATCCAAAGCCATGATCAATAAATATTTTTTTACCAAAGCCCCCTGTAGTATATGCTGCCTGGACAACTGTACCATCAGCTGAGGCATATATATTTGTGCCTTTGGGTGCTGTCAGGTCAATTCCATTGTGTGGACGATAGCACTTTAAGATAGGGTGAAAACGCATGCCAAAGGCAGAACCAAAACGGGTAAGATCTGCAAAACTTATTGGCTGAATAGCTGGCCGTGCAGCTAATATCTGTTCCTTGTTGTTCGCTAATTCAATTACATCGTCAAATGATTTTGATTGAATAACCAGTTTTCGGGTAATATCATCCAGGTTTTTATAGGTTGGAACCAACAGGTCTGAATAGGGCTTATTAAACAGGTATCGATACTTGTTATTACCACCTGTACCACCGTCTCTCAAAGTTGTCGATACCGGGTCTACCTCAAAATATACCCTGTAAAGATGATCATCATTGTATTCAATATCTTCCAGAACTTTATCGTACTGAACAATGTCTCGATTCAGCAATTCGATTTCATACGCCAATCTCTGCTGATTGCCAACCAGGCGTTTGAATTTTGGACTTTGAATTAGCTCAGAACTCAAGTAAATTGTTGAAGCGAGAAAGAGTATGACAAGCGTTGAAAATTTCAGAAAATTAAAAAACTTCTTTTGTGCAGAAATTTCTACCTTTTGATATTCGAGAGTTTCGGGATTAAAATAAAACTTTGCCATACGTCATGCAATATAATAAAAAGCCCTGTTAATCAAAAGACTGTCCTGATTTTTTAGAAATTGTGATCATCCTGGTATAGTCATCCGGAGTCAATTCCAGGAAATAAAAGTTGAGTGGATTTACCGGTTCATCATTAATAAGTACTTCGTAATGAAGATGGGGTGCAGTTGACAAACCTGTATTTCCTACGGTGCCAATTACATCCCCCCGGTTTACTTTTCTGCCCTGCCTGGTGTTAAGCTCATTCATGTGGGCATACACTGACTTATAACCAAACCCATGATTAATTATGATTCTGTTTCCGCTTCCCCTGCGTGATCTTGATGCGACTTCAACAATGCCTGCTCCGGTAGCATAGACGGGTGTACCAACCGGCGCAGTAAAATCCATTCCGGCATGGAACTTCATAATCTTATAGATTGGATGGATACGGTATCCGTAACCAGAAGCTGTCCTTGAGAGATCAGCGTTTTCTAATGGCTGGATAGCCGGAATATACGGAAGCATTTCACTTTTATCCTCACTCTTAATTCTCAGAATATCATATTCCAGTTTTTCCTGTGCACTTTTTTCCAGCATCGAATCCAGGCGGTTTGCATTTGAAAAAACAATTTCCCTGTCGGAATGATGCATTAGTTCATTGTATGGATCAATAGTTGTTGCCAGTTCATTCTTGTCCGAAGGTTCTGTTTCGAAGATCAACCTGTAGATATTTTCATCAGTCCGGGTAATCTCATTGAGAACAGTATCAACCGTAGCTTTTCTGTCCTGGAGTATCTGGTATTGTCTCTGCAGCTCTTCATTTTCCCACCTGACCTGGCGCTCTTTAGAGCTGTCGAAGAAGAGGATATAGACAGAATTAATCAACAGAGCCAGGACCAGGGCAGCGAAAACATAGATAACAACGCGCCAGAACCTGTTGCGTAAACTATCGTCCACCTTATCAAAGGTGATATCGTCAGGATTAAACTTATACTGAGACTTTGCCATCAAAAATATTTCCGGCGAAGGTAATAAAAAAAGAGAAAATAATGGAATAAAATGAGTTTACAATATGGCTAAAGCGCCCTGTCTGCGATCACTTTAAACTCCTCGGGGGAGATATCCTCGTAGAAACAGAATAAAGGATTAATCGCCCTCCTATTGTATTGAACTTCATAGTGAAGATGAGGCCCGGTTGATCTTCCAGTACTTCCTAATTCCCCAACCACATGACCACGCTTTACAATATCACCGGGTTTAACAAGTAATAACTGAAGATGTGCATATCTTGTTCGGTACCCAAAACCATGGTCGATAATAACTTCCTTTCCATATCCATGCTTATTGTAATATGCAGAAACAACGACACCGTCACCAGTTGCATAAATTTTCAGCCCATATGGCCCGGCTAAATCTATGCCATGATGCACAGTCCTTCTTTTGTTGAAAGGATCGGAACGATACCCAAATGGAGAAGTCATCCAATAACTGTCTTCTGGAGATATCGGTTGGATAGATGGCTTGCAAGCCAGAAATTGCTGGTTCTCGATAGCCCTCTCTTCCAAATTCTCAAATGAATTAGACTGAATTCTTGCCTTGGTAGACACTTTATCCAGTTTATTGAAAACATCTATAACCATGTCCGGATTAGAAATCGATTGTAATGAATTATACCTGGGCGAACCACCGGTACCGGCCTCACGAATAGATGCAGGAAGTGGTTCAAGGCCGAAAATAGATCTGTACAGCCGGTCGTCTTTTCTTTTTAAATCAGCGAGTTGCGCCTCATCTTTAATGATGGATTCATTTAGCGCCAGGTATTCTGAACGGAGTTCATCGTTTATATTCTCGTAATATACGAGCCGTGGCGATTTGGCATACTGTTCACAACCAAGCCTCATAACAAAGGCCAGGAGCAGTAATCCGGAAGCAATTATGAGGGAATTCCCCAGTCTTCTTTTAAGACTCAGTTTCTTCTCCTCGAAACGTAAAGTTTCCGGATTGATGTAGTATTTTCGACCAGTCAAGTTCATCATTCAAGCGCTAAAAATAGAAAACCATGCTTAATTTCGCAAATTTTAGCTAAAAAAAATATTTTTGCGCCAATTGCACGGGTGTTTAACATTCCATGTTCGGTTTTATACGTAACTTTCAAAAATAGGTTATAATTTTACCCCGGAAATTTGAAAATATCTTTATGACGTCCAAAGAAATCCGCACAGCATTCCTGAATTTTTTCAGCGATAAACAGCACAAAATTGTGCCTTCCTCCCCTATGGTCATTAAGAACGACCCAACTTTGATGTTCACCAATGCAGGCATGAACCAATTCAAGGATTACTTCCTGGGAAACAAAAAGCCGGAAGCAAAGCGTATTGCTGATACACAAAAATGTTTGCGTGTTGCAGGGAAACATAACGACCTGGAAGAGGTTGGACATGATACTTACCACCACACCATGTTTGAGATGCTTGGCAACTGGTCTTTTGGCGATTATTTTAAGAAAGAAGCCATTGAATGGGCCTGGGAATTCCTGACGAAAGTTGTTTCAATTAATCCTGAACGCTTGTATGTCTCCATCTTCGAAGGCGATAAAAATGATAATGTCCCACGCGATGAAGAGGCCTACAACTACTGGCGTGAATTTTTTCCGGAAGCTCAAATCATCGACGGAAATAAAAAAGATAATTTTTGGGAGATGGGAAATACAGGACCTTGCGGACCATGCTCTGAGATCCATATCGATCTTCGTAGCGAAGAAGAGCGTAAAAAAACTGCAGGATTTGACCTGGTAAACAAAGACCATCCGCTGGTTGTCGAAATATGGAACCTTGTTTTCATTCAATACAACAGGAAAGCAGACAATTCCCTGGAAAATCTTCCACAAAAACATGTGGATACCGGAATGGGATTCGAACGCCTGTGCATGGCACTTCAGGGCAAAACATCTAACTACGACACTGATGTCTTCACTCCCATCATTGATAAGATAGGAGAAATTTCGGGCTACCAGTATGGTGAAGATACAAAAGTTGATATTGCGATGCGCGTTATTGCTGACCACATACGGGCCATTGCTTTCTCTATTGCAGAAGGACAACTTCCCTCGAACAATAAAGCCGGATATGTCATTCGCAGAATTCTCAGGCGAGCCATCAGGTACGCCTACACCTATCTAAATCAAAACGAGCCCTTTATCCATAAGCTTATCCCTGTCCTGGTCAATTCCATGGGTGATACTTTTGAAGAGTTAAAATCACAGGGAAAGCTGATCCAAAAAGTAATTTTTGAAGAGGAACAGTCCTTTTTAAATACCCTTGAAAATGGGATCAGGAGATTAGGTCAGATGATCAGCGTGCTGAAGAAGAATAATGAAGAAAAACTGGCAGGGAAACTGGCGTTTGAACTCTATGACACCTATGGATTTCCACTTGATTTAACTGAATTAATCCTTAAAGAGAGTAATTTAATAGTGGATGCCGCCGGATTTGCATCAGAAATGAGAGAGCAAAAGGCCAGGTCGAAAAATGCAGCTACGCTCGATAAAGATGACTGGATAGTGTTACAGGCAGACGACAAGGAAGAATTTACGGGATATGATTACCTCTCCAATGAAGTTAAAATTACCCGTTACCGGGAAGTGAGGACAAAAGATAAAACAATGTACCACCTTGTTTTTAACTTCACCCCGTTTTATGCAGAAAGTGGCGGGCAAGTTGGGGACAAGGGATGGATAGAAAATGAAGCAGAAAAGATATCTATAGATGATACACAAAAGGAAAATGACCTGATCGTTCACCTTTCCAATGAATTACCCAAAGATTCAACAGCAACATTTACTGCAAGAGTAGATGAAACTGAAAGGACTCAGACTGCAGATCATCACACGGCTACCCACCTGCTTCACCATGCATTGAGAACTGTATTGGGAGATCATGTTGAACAGAAAGGATCGCTGGTTCATTCAAAAGGACTTCGATTTGACTTCGCTCATTTTCAAAAAGTTAGCAACGAAGAGATCCGGGAAGTTGAGAAGATAGTAAACAAGACTATCAGGGACAATGTCACAAAAAAAGAGCAACGCCAGATTCCTATGGCTGAAGCAAAGAAGTTAGGTGCCCTGGCATTGTTTGGTGAGAAATACGGCGATATGGTACGGGTCATCAGCTTTGGTGATTCCGTGGAACTGTGCGGAGGAACTCATGCCTTCTCAACCGGACAGCTGGGCTTCTTCAAGATTACCAAAGAATCTGCAGTTGCTGCAGGCATAAGAAGAATTGAGGCCATTGCTGGTGAAGAAGCTGAAAAGCAAGTTTACAGGATGACAGATACAATACATGAATTGTCAGGTAGTCTTGAGAAGCACTCCAACCTGGTAGATGCTGTAAAGAAAATCATCTCTGAAAATACAGAACTGAGCAAAGAAATGAACCAGTTTAAGAAAGAGGCCATTAAAAGTTCTATTGGTGCTTTCAAAGAGAGGATTGAGAAATTTGGAGATGTCAATTTCATTTCTGAGATTTTACCTCTTGGAGATGCTGGCATTTTGAGAGATGCTGCCTTCCACTTAAAAAATGAAATCGAAAACCTCTTCCTTGTCCTGGGGTGCATTGATAAGGAAAAACCATTGCTTGTTGTCATGATCTCAGACAACCTGGTGAAGGCAAAAGGCCTCAACGCTTCCAATATTATCAGGGAAATAGCAAAAGAGATACAAGGAGGAGGTGGAGGACAGCCCTTCTTTGCCACTGCCGGAGGAAAGAATCCCACGGGATTGCTTGCTGCGCTAAAAAAGGCCAGGGAGATTGCAGCATCCCTTGGATCTGCATGATATAATTCTTTTTTCATATATCGGTCGAAAAAATTCAAATTACACAATCCCTTTACATTCCTTTATTTAAGAGGGGTACAGAATTTACGATTTATAAAAATCGTCTCGGATTCTTTATTCATTCGATTTTTATAAAAGAATTATTATTTTTGGGGCTCACTAAAATCATGAAGCTGATGGAAATTACCAGATCGTTTGACTTACTAGACCAGATTGGTCAGAAATATGCCGATAAAGAAGATATGCTTGCAGGCATAGAAAACGGGGAGTGGAAAAAATATTCATCAAAGGAGTATGTTGATAATGCACATAAGATTGCATACGGGCTATTGGCACTTGGATTAAAGAAGGGAGATAAAATTGCTACCATCAGCAACAACAGACCTGAATGGAATTTTACTGATATGGGGATGGCCATGATCGGAGTAGTACAGGTACCTATCTACCCAACTATTAGTACAGAGGAGTATGATTATATACTTGGCCATGCTGAACCAAAGCTGATATTTCTTTCAGACAAAGGATTACTGGAAAAAATAACTCCCATTGCTAAAAAGAATAAAAGTGTTTCTGACATATACACATATAACAAACTTGAGGGAGCCAAACACTGGAAAGAGATTCGGGACCTGGGTGCTAAGAATAAGGAAAAATATGAAAAAGAGCTAAAGAAAATTAAAGATTCAATTCAACCTTCTGAGTTGCTTTCAATCCTATATACTTCTGGAACAACTGGTAAGCCAAAAGGTGTTATGTTGTCACACGCTAACCTGGTTTCAAATGCCCTGGCAGCTAGTGACCATATTGGTTACGGACCTGAACACCGGGCACTCTCATTCCTTCCTATCAGCCATGTATATGAAAGAATGGTATGCTATCTCTATCATCTCAAAGGCCTCAGTATATATTACGCTGAAAACCTCGGAACCATAGCCAGGGATGCACAATCGATGAGACCGCATATCTTCACTGCTGTTCCCCGGCTCATAGAAGGCGTTTACGATAAAATTATTGGAAAAGGGAAAGACCTGACAGGAATCAAAAAAACAATCTTTTTCTGGGCAGTAAAACTGGGTCACAAATTTGATCCTGAAAAGAAAAATGGCGGATTTTATGGCTTCAAACTGAAAATTGCAGATAAGCTGATATTTTCTAAGTGGAGAGCCAGTTTGGGAGATTGCACAACAATGATAACCGGATCTGCAGCTATACAGCCCCGTTTAGTACGAGTCTTTTGGGCTGCGGGAATTGAATTGTATGAGGGCTATGGTTTAACTGAGACCTCACCAGTTTTATCTGTTGCCAATCAAATAACAAAAGAAGCAAAAATCGGAAGCGCCGGAATCATTATTAAAGATGTCGATCTGAAGATAGCTGACGATGGTGAGATTATCGCCAAAGGACCAAATGTTATGATGGGTTATTATAAAGACCCGGAGATGACCAAAGAGGTGATAGACGAAGAGGGATACTTCCATACAGGAGATATTGGAAAAATTGTTGATGGCAAATGGCTAATGATTACAGATAGAAAAAAAGAAATTTTCAAACTATCCAGTGGTAAATACATTGCTCCGCAAGCCATTGAGAATAAGTTCAAGGAATCAATGTTCATTGAGCAGTTAATGGTTATTGGCGAAAACCAAAAGTTTGCCAGCGCCATCATAGCACCAAACTTCCATTTTCTGCACAACTGGGCAGGCAGACATGATTTTAAATTTAGGGATAACAAGGAGTTAATCCAGGACAAGCGTGTCATTGATCGCATTCAAAAGGAAGTAATGGGACTGAACAAGCAATTGGGCCAAACTGAACAAATCAAACGATTCAAATTGGTTTGCGAAGACTGGACACCTGCTGAGGGATTTATGTCACCAACCATGAAGCTAAAGAGAAAAGTGCTTGCTGAGAAATACGCGTATCTGATTGATGAGATCTTCTCAGTAAATTCTGATAGGGAGCAGGTTTAAAGAACTACTGACCCCAGCCCTCTCCCGCTGGGAGAGCGTGTGCGCTTCGAAATAGTATTTGATGAAGTTTGGTTCTATGCACGATTCCGAGGGATCTTTGCTTATTAAACCCTTTCAAGGTTTTTCCTTGATATCGCCAATAAGCCCAAAAACGTAATCAAGCCATTCAGAATCAAAAGCTCAAATCCCATTTCATACCCAGTAAAAAGATGCTCAACCAGGAGTTTTACCAGGTAAGCCAAAATGGGTGAAAGGATAGCAATCAGCGGTACCAATTTGTCCCTCACCGGTTTCTTCAGGAATAGACCAAAGGCATACATCCCTAAAAGCGGGCCATAGGTAAACCCAGCCACCGTGAAGATGGCAGAGATGACACTTTCATTATTAATGGCACGAAAGAGAAAAATTACTCCGGCAAGTACCAAAGAGATTGCAATATGACTGCGTTTTCGCATGATGGTCAGCTTCCTCTCATCCCAGTTGTGGCTGTTTAAAATATCCACCGTAAACGATGTAGTAAGAGCTGTGAGAGCTGAATCGGCACTGGAATATGCTGCCGCAACCAGTCCTACAATAAAAGTAATTCCTACTATACGGGGTAACATTCCTCCCGTGGCCAGCATGGGAAAAAGATCATCTGTTTGTTCAGGCAGGGCAATCCCATTTTGCGCAGCAAATGTTACCATCAGTACACCCAGTGACAAGAATATAAGGTTGACCGGAACAAGGAAAATACTCATCCAGTACATATTCTTTTTGGCATCTTTAATATTTCTGCAACTCAGGTTTTTTTGCATCATATCCTGGTCAAGGCCTGTCATCACAATGGTAATAAACATTCCACTAAAGAAATACTTTACAAAGTGAGTCCCTGCATGCCAGTCCCCGAATTCCCAAATTTTCCCGTATGCACTATTCGAAATAGTGGATACCATCTCTCCAAAATTCAGATTCAATGACTTGCTTATAAACACGATAGATATAATAACAGCTGTCAGCATAGAAAATGTCTGGAGGGTATCCGTCCAGATGATGGTGCGAATTCCTCCCTTGTTGGTATACAACCAGATCAATAAAATGGTAACCATCACGGTGGCCCAAAAAGGCACCCCCCAATGATCAAATACGGAAATCTGAAGCACCCTTGCAACGAGATAAAGACGAAATGAAGCCCCGATTATCCTGGAAAGAAGGAAAAATGAGGCCCCGGTTTTATAGGTAACTTTTCCGAAGCGTTCCTCAAGGTAAGTGTAAATACTCGTCAACTCCAGTTTATAATAGAGTGGCATCAACACATTGGCTATCACAATATATCCAGCCAGGTAACCCAGTACCATTTGCATATAACTCATCTGGCTGTCGACAACCCACCCGGGAACGGAAATAAATGTGACACCCGACAATGAGGCCCCGATCATACCAAAGGAAACTATATACCAGGGAGATTTCCGGTTACCCAGGAAAAAGGAAGCATTATCAGCCCTTCGGCCAGTCAGCCATGAAATAATCAGCAATCCGGCAAAATAGATTAGGATAACTGTTATGATGAGTCCGGGGGCCATGAGCTAAATATTGTTAATTCTCAGGATGTAAAAATGGGTAATTTCAATTTAAGGACAAAAATATTGTGGCAATAGCAAGGTAATAGTAAATTTGCGGGATAGAAAAAGCAATATGCATCAGAACTATTCATCAAAATTACTCGAGGAAGCCGTGGAGGAATTCGCTTCCCTGCCGGGTATCGGGAGAAAATCAGCGCTGCGCATGGTTTTGTTCCTGTTAAAGCAGGATGATAAGGAGGTTGAACGCTTCGGGCAGACAATACTTAAGATGAAGAAAGAAATAATGCATTGCAAAATTTGTCATAACATATCCGACACCGAAGTATGTGCCATTTGTACAGACAATTACAGGGACCACGAAACCATCTGCGTAGTAGAAAACATACGGGATGTCATGTCCATTGAGAACACAAATCAATACCATGGAATTTACCATGTTCTCGGTGGAATTATATCACCGCTCGATGGCATTGGCCCGGCTGACCTGACTATTGACTCATTGGTAGAGAAGGCCAGGAAGAACACCATCAGGGAAGTAATTCTTGCGCTAAGCACCACCATGGAGGGAGATACCACCAACTTTTATATCTATAAAAAGCTCCAGGAAACTTCTGTCAAGATAACCACATTGGCCAGGGGTGTATCTATTGGAGATGACCTGGAATATGCAGATGAGATCACCCTTGGCAGATCCATTCTGAACAGGACAGATTTTGAAGAGATCTTCAAAGGCATGAGTGGAAAGTAAAGCTATAATTTCATACTTTTTTCCTGGTATTTATACCAATTTATTACCTAACAAGCAGAGAAAGCGCTTTTTTCGTATTTTTGCTTACTAATTTTTTAATCACAGAGAGATGGAACTAAAAAGAAACCAGTACGTAATTGACGGTTTACCTGTCATACCGATTGTAGAAAAACATGGGACACCCGTGTACATTTATGATTCTGCAAAAATGGTTTCTCAGTATAAACGGATGGAAAAGGCATTTAAAAATGCGAAAGTCAAGATCAACTATGCGTGCAAAGCATTGACAAATCTGAATGTTTTGAAACTTTTTAAAGAGCTAGGGGCCGGATTGGATGCCGTTTCAATACAGGAGGTGAAGTTGGGACTAAAAGCCGGCTACGACGCGCAGAAAATTATCTATACCCCAAACTGTGTCTCCCTGGAAGAGATAGAAGAAGTTACAAAAATGGGCGTGAAAATAAATATTGATAATATCTCCATTCTTGAGCAGTATGGAATTAAATATGGCGATAAGGTTCCTGTTTGCATCAGGATCAATCCACACATCCTGGCCGGAGCCAACCACAAGATTTCCACAGGCCATATCGACTCAAAATTTGGAATCTCAATTTACCAGATTCCTCATGTATTAAGAGTCATTGAAACCAATAAAATGAAGGTTGAAGGTTTGCATATGCACACCGGATCAGACATAGTAGATATTGATGTATTTCTTCGCGGTGCTGAGATCATATTTAACACTGCCAGGGAATTTCCTGATCTGGATTACATCGATTTTGGAAGCGGGTTCAAAGTTGCTTACAAAGCGGATGATATTTATACTGATATCGATATGCTGGGAGAGCAACTCTCAAAGCGATTCAATGATTTCTGCGCAGAATACGGACGAGATTTGACCTTGATATTTGAACCCGGAAAATACCTGGTAAGTGAAGCAGGATACTTTGTTGCAAGAACAAATGTCATCAAACAAACTACCTCAACTGTATTTGCTGGACTTGATACCGGTATGAATCATTTTATCCGCCCCATGTTCTACGATGCATATCACGAGGTAGTGAATCTCAGTAAGACAAGCGGCAAAGAAAGGATCTATACGGTTGTGGGCTACATATGTGAAACGGATACTTTTGGGTGGAACAGGAAGATTACGGAGATTACAGAAGGAGATTACCTGATGTTTAAAAATGCCGGGGCCTATTGTTACGCCATGTCTTCTAACTATAATTCGAGGTATCGGCCTGCAGAGGTATTGATTCACCAGGGGAAAGATTACCTCATCCGCAGGAGAGAAGATTTTGAGGATTTGACTAAAAATATTGTTGAAGCGGAGTTTTAAGGCGAAGTGCAGAGAGGAAAGTGCAGAGTGGAGAGGGCAAAAGGCGCACTTAAAAACACAATATTTCATATATTTGCCACGCTATTTCTGATGGAAATATGTATTTTTAGAGATTAACTAACATTTGCATGGACCTTTCTATAGTAATTGTCAACTATAATGTAAAATATTTCCTGGAGCAGTGTCTGCACTCTGTGAAAAAAGCAATTGACGGTATCGAAACGGAAGTTTTTGTGGTAGATAATAACTCTGTGGATGGATCATGTAACCATATCAGGGAGCGTTTTCCGTGGGTAAAATTAATTGAGAACCAGGATAATGTCGGTTTCAGCAAAGCGAACAACCAGGCGATCCGTCTATCAAGCGGAAAATATGTACTCTTGCTCAACCCGGATACAGTTGTAGAGGAAGATACTTTTTCGAAATGTATCAACTTCATGGATGAGCATCCTGATGCCGGATCACTTGGAGTGAAGATGATTGATGGCAGGGGACAGTATCTGCCTGAATCGAAGAGAGCTCTCCCAACACCATGGGTGGCGTTTTATAAAATTTTCGGCTTTTCAAGTTTGTTTCCAAAATCTAAGATTTTTGGTAAATATCACCTTGGCTACCTGGATAAGGACAAGGTGAATGAAATAGATATTCTTGCCGGGGCCTTTATGTTTCTGCGAAAGGAGACACTCGAAAAGGTCGGGCTGCTAGATGAAGACTATTTCATGTACGGAGAAGATATTGATCTATCATACAGAATAACAAAAGGTGGTTTTAAAAATTATTATTATCCTGAAACCACCATCATTCATTATAAAGGTGAAAGTACCAAAAAGGGTAGTTTAAACTACGTCGTAGTCTTTTACAACGCAATGATCATCTTTGCCACGAAGCATTTTACCTCAAAAAGAGCAAGGGCATATTCGATGGTCATTCAACTGGCCATATATCTTCGGGCGGCTCTTTCCCTCATAAGGAGATTCACCAAGCGAATTTACAGACAACTGATTGATGCGATAATTATTTTTGCCGGATTTTTTATTGGATTGCCGCTTTGGGGAAACATCAAATTTGACAATCCCAATTATTATCCATCGGAACTTCTCTATTTTGTAGTACCGGTCTACATTCTTATATGGCTGATATCAGCATATTATTCCGGGGGCTATGAGAAGCCGCTCAAACTTTGGCATTACATTCGCGGAATAGTTGTCGGTACATTTATCATCCTTGTAATTTATGCGCTCTTACCAGAAACCTGGAGATTCTCACGTGCCATTATTCTCCTGGGTTCTGCCTGGGCCCTCTTAAGCACAGCACTCTTCAGATGGTTAATGCACCTGGCCAGGAACAAAGATTATGAGCTGGATCTCAATAAAAAGAAACGCATAGTACTAGTCGGAAATCCTGAAGAAGCCATGAGGGTAAGCTCCCTTCTTGGCAAGACACAGATTAAACCGGAAATTGTTGGATATGTCAGCCAGGAATCAAGCCCTGATTCAACTTATATTGGAACGCTTGAGCAAATCGAGGACATTGTCCGAATTCATAAGCTCGACGAGATAGTTTTCTGCGCGCAGGATATTCCTTCCAGGCGAATAATTGATGTGATGACCAAACTTACGGGCGTACCTGTCAATTACAAGATTGCTCCTCCAGAGAGCATGTCCATTATTGGGAGTAACTCCATTAACACTGCAGGTGAGCTGTACACCATTAATTTTAATTCCATTGGAAAAGCATCGAACCTCCGAACAAAGCGCTTGTTTGATGTATTTTGCTCCATTATACTTATTCCCCTATTCCCCCTATGGGCACTTTTCGTCAGGAAAAGTTTCAAGGCATGGGGGAGACTTTTTCAAGTATTAGCAGGTAAGAAAACAATGGTTGGCTATTACATTCATCCAGGGTTTGACCCCACCTCCTTCCCTGCCTTAAGAAAAGGGATTCTATTCCCTGGAAAAGGAATCTCAGAAAAAGAAATTTTTCCCGAACAAGCTGACAGGATCAATGTGATGTATGCAAAAGACTACAAACTTTCCAATGATATTATTATTTTTTGGAAGGGATTCAGAAAGCTCGGAATGTAGATTGGCTGTTTCAACTAATATTTAGCATCATTAGCTACCTGTTTCGGGCAGTTTGTCAAAAATAGCGAAGACCAATTTTTGGCTTACAACTTTGCCAACAATCTTCCTAGATATTTGTTATTTTTGTTAAGAAGTAGAAATGTCTGAAATAGAATACAGAACGGAACACTGTACTACCCGGTATTTTTTTTGAGCAATACTGCTACATTGATGCAACCAACAAGGAGCGAAAGGGCTCTGATGAAGGAAGCATAAAAACAGCTGTCATGAAAAGATTCTTATATACTTTATTTATACTTCTTGCTTTTGTAACTGTAACTGCCCAAACAGATGATTTAAAGGAGACCTTCCTCGAAGCTGAATCCTATTTTCTGTTTGAAGAGTTTAATGAAGCACTTCCCCTTTACCTGAAAATTCATCGTGCAGAACCTGAAAACGACAATATAAACTACAAAATCGGTGTCTGTTTCCTTAACGATCCCTATCAAAAAGAGAAATCTATCAGGTACCTGGAAAAAGCATCGAAAAATATAAATCCGAAGTATAAGGAAAACCAATTCAGAGAAAAAACAGCACCCCCTGAAGCTTTTTTCTACCTGGGAAATGCCTTCCTGGTGAATAACCAAATCGACAAAGCACTGGAGAATTATAATTACTTCCGTAAGATACTTGACGAAAAGATTTATGATGTTGAACTGGTGGAAGAGCAAATAAAGATTTGCAACACCGCGAAGAACCTGATGAAGATACCGGTGGATTTCGACATAAAAAATATTTCACCCATTGTAAACACAAGATTCACTGACAAGAATCCCATTGTCTCTGGTGATGGAAAACACCTGGTTTTTGTTTCTGAGCAACGCTTCTATGATGCTACATTTTATGCTGAAAAAGTAGACGGCGAATGGAAACATCCACGTAACATTGTACCTGAACTAGGTGTTGACGGAGATGTCTATCCCACCTACCTCTCATATGACGGAACGTATATGATCATCTATCGCAACGACGACTTCATTGGTAATCTTTACCAGAGTGAATTAGTTGATGGCGGCTGGACCAACATGACTAAGATTGGCAGTAACATCAATACGAAGTACTGGGAATCTCACGGTTCTATGACAAAGGATGGCAATACACTTTATTTCACAAGTAACCGAAAAGGCGGCTTTGGCGGATTAGATATTTACAGGGCTGAGAAAAAGGAAGACGGCTCGTGGGGAGAACCCATTAACCTGGGTGAAACTGTGAATACACGGTACAATGAAGAAACTCCATTTATTACTGAAAACCAGGAGTACCTCTACTTTAGCAGTTATGGCCACTATAATATGGGCGGCTATGATGTTTTCTATTCCAGGAAAAATTCGGCGGGACAGTGGGATATTCCAATCAATTTGGGTTATCCGATCAACACCACCGATGATGATATCTTCTTCCTCCCGGTTGATAATGGAAACAGCGCCTACTTCTCCATGTTTACAGAAGAAGGACAGGGCTTAAATGATATTTACTTCCTGGATGTTTATACGGATAATAATCCCAGGATGTATATGATTTCCGGCTTCCTGATGCCTGACAAAGAGTCATTAAGTGAAAAAGATGGTGTAAAGGTCTACCTGGTCGACCGGCTAAGCGGCAGAACAATAGACACATCCATTCCCGACCTGGAACTAAATAAGTTCACTGTTAAAGCTCCCCAGGGAAAATATAACCTGGTTGTAAAAAGTAATACCTTCAGTGATGCAATAACACCCATTGATATTACCAGTGAAACAGATAATGATGGACTGCAACTGGATAAGCAACTTGCATTAGAAACAAAGCCCTATGTCCCACAGGTTCTGACCGGAGAAAACAGCAAAATTGAACTGGAAGATACCATTTTCAATGTGAAGAGCGGTGAGAAACTGAAGCTCAAAATGAAGCTGGCAAAAGATGCGATACTTTATGCAAATGTATTTGTAGACAGTATTCAAACTGCAACAGATACCTTCATAATAGATAAGAAGCGTTTTACTTACGAAATAATACCTGAAGCCGGGCTAAACACCATAGAACTCATTCTTGTAGAAGGAAATGGGGACACCAGCAAAAGAACAATCCTGATACATGCCGTAGGAGGAGATGAAGAGGTGATTGCAGAAACAGTAGTTCCTATTACCATTATTGAAGAGTCTATACCTCTATCGACCCAGGACTCGATCAATCAATCACTGCAGCAAATGAGCAATCGCCTCGGTGAATATGCTGAAGGCAGTCTGAAAAGAACATTAGAGGAACTGGATATAAGTAAATTGGATCTTGAATCAACAGGTGAGCTTCTTGATTACCTTGCGTCCAACGCCAATGAGCAAGGTTATACCTTAGAAGATATTGACAAGGCAGCAGCTAATTCTGTGTCTGGAAGCGATGTGGATATTTTACATGAGCTCATGCTAACACATGCTGACAGTAAGCTAAAAGAATATCTTCAAAACCTGAATCCGGAAGCTGAAATGCTTACAACTCCAGACGTTTATATGCAGCACTTGAGAGAAAATGCTGATAATCTATCATTTAATGATGCTGACATAAGTAAAGCATTGGCAAATTCACTGGACCAGGTAAGTAACGAAGCAGAGCTTTTGCGCCTGCAAATGATGAAGAATGCCGACGGTCCACTGAAAGAATTGCTGGAATCTCTTGATCTTAAAGCACTCAATATTCAGACTGCGGATGAGTTGATGGAGTATCTCAAAAACAAGGCAGCTTCATTGGAAATAACTGCCGGGGATCTGGATATCTTAAAAATTATTTCCGAGTCAGGAAATGATCCTGAACAGCTGACAAAGATGCTCAGCAATCTTCTTGCAGAACAGGATGTGGAAACATTTGTGGATTACCTGGTGCAAAATGGACCTGATTCGCTGCGTGACTTCCTCAAAGGTCTCAACCTTGAGAAAGAAGGAATCAATTCAATTGCAGAACTGGTCGCTTACCTGCTAGAGCATGCCAACGAATTGGGCATGAACGATGAAGAGTTGCAGAAAATACTTACAGAGTTAATGAGCAAATTCTACATTCACACCCTGGACCCTGAGTTTGAAGTTAAGGGAGATGGATTCCCAATAGTCCTAACTGTAGGTGGCGGATTAGTAATACTCGGGCTCATTTCTGTAAGACTGTTCATGTTTTGGAAAAGAAGGAAGAAGGAAGAAAAAGAAGGGTAAAGTAATTAATAACATCCTATGACCCTTTGTAAACGGGCTATCGGCAGCATTAACTACAAGAAAAATCAATTTCTTAACGATCATATTGTTAACGAAATAGGGACCGAATTTCATGGTTCCTTCAATAATTTTTTTATTTTTGTATAAACCCAAATCTCTCTCCAAATGAATAAAGTATTATCATTCCTTACGATATTGCTTTTCACAGCAACACTTTTTGGACAATATGATCCAAGAGAAAATTTCTATGACGCTGAATTCTTTCTCGCGGAAGAGAGTTATGAAGAGGCCCTGTTTTCATTCAAGAAGGTATATGATGAAGAGTACCAGGATAACTCAAACATTAACTACAGGATCGGTGTTTGTCTTCTAAACATTGACGGTCGCAAAACTGAGGCGATTCCTTACCTGGAACAAGCTGTTAAAAACATTAACAAAAAATACAAAGTAGGAAACTTCAAGGAAGAAGCAGCGCCACCTGATGCTTACCTTTACCTGGGCAATGCCTACCGCATTAATTACAATAATGAGCTTGCGTGCAACAGTTATATGAAATATGTTGAATTTTTTCCTGATCCTGATGCAAATAATCACCAGTTGATGTATACAAATTTACAGATGGCAGCATGTGAACTTGCGCTTGAAGCTGTAAAAAATCCTACCGAGTATGATTATGGAAACCTGGGGCAACTGAATCAAATTTCTGCGCCCATTTATAATGCCGTTGTATCAGGAGATTTAAATACTGTTGCATTTATGGGGCAACACAAATTTTATAATGGAGTATATGTTTCCAAAAAAGTTGATGGAAAGTGGTTAAAACCTACCAGCATTACCCCTAATATAGAATCAGATGGTAATCAAGATGTAATTTCCATATCACAGGACGGAAATAAAATTCTGCTGGCGTGGTCTGATGAATTTGACAGTGAAATTTGGATTACGGAATATGCTAATGAAAAATGGAGTCGTTCCAACCCAATTGGAAGGCCAATAAACTCAAAATACTTTGAATCACATGCCGCATTCTCACCTGATGGAAATTCCATCTATTTTACCAGCAACAGGAAAGAAGCAATTGGTGAAATGGACATTTTCAAAAGCGCTAAAAATGCCGATGGCTCCTGGGGTGAGATTGAGCTGCTGGGTGACAAGATCAACACACAGCTGAATGAAGATGTTCCTTATGTAAGTCCTGACGGAAAAAGACTGTATTATAGTTCCCAGGGGCATTCTACAGTTGGAGGATTTGATATTTACTACTCAGAAATACTTGAAGATGGCACTTATGGCGATCCTGTAAACCTCGGCTATCCATTAAATACAAGTGATGATGATTTTGCATATTCACCCAAGCAGATTAATTATGAAGGCTACCTTACAGTATATGCTAAGGGAGAAGCAGACCAGGTTGATTTTTTCAGATTTGAATTGATCCCCGAATTTGCTGAGCCGGTAGTTGTTGCCTTTACCGAAGAAGAAGTTGTGGAAGAGGAAGTAGTAGAAGTGGTAGAAGAAGTTGCTGAAGTTGTAAAACCTGAGAAATATCTCATCAAGCCCATCTTTTTTGACTTTGATAGTTTTGAGCTTTCAAATACAGCAAGGTCAAACCTGGATGACCTTGCCACTATCTTAAATAAATTCCCAAATGTTGAGTTGGAAATAAAAGGTCATACCGATGCTGTTGGAACAACCAATTATAATCAAATACTCTCAGAGAAGAGGACCAAAGCAGTTTCCAAATACCTGCAAGGTAAAAGCATTGCCAAAGAGAGGCTTGTTTTAAAAGGATTTAGCGAAGGAAATCCGGTAGCTATTAACCGCACAGCTGATGACAGGGATGCTCCAAAAGGAAGGCAGCTGAACAGACGTGTAGAATTCAACGTTAAAGTTGTCGGAAATGTCGTCATTGAAATTGCCAAAGTGGATGTCCCGGAATATTTAATGATAAAATAATAATCCCAACTTAAAAAAAGGCCGGAAGAACCGGCCCTTTTTTTTATTAATCGGAAATAGATGCAACCTTCCAGCTGATATCAAGTTTAATTAAACAAAGGATGTATTTTTTCCATCAGTTGATTATTAACTGTTAACAGACATATTTTAGCATGAGACAAGCTTACATCATTATTATCTTTTGTCTGATATGTCCACTCTCTGTCTATGCCCAGGATGAGAGTCCGGAAGATTTATTCGAAGATGCTGACTATTTTTTCGCAAGAGAAGATTTTGCTGAAGCCGCCTATCTCTACAAACAGGTATTACGGGCCGAGCCAGAAAATGCCAATGTCAAATTCAAAACTGGAATGGCATATCTGAATATACCCGGTGAAGAAAGCACTGCTATTCCCTATTTTCTTGAAGCCACAAAAGATATTACACAGAAATATCGCAAAAACAGGTATGAGGTAAAACAAGCACCCTACCACACATGGTTTTACCTTGGCAATGCTTACCGAATCAACAATGAATTGGAAGAAGCATTGGATGCTTACGAGGTGTTTAAATCCTTGAAGAACTTTGAAAAGAAATATAGTGTTCGGCTCACAGATGACGAAATAAAAGCTTGTGGAAGAGCTAAAATTATTCAGGATGCACCCCTTGACCTTTATAAATTCTGTTTTGAAGAACCATTGAATACTACTGGTTCAGATTATAAAGCCGTAATCTCAGCCGACGAACAGGTGCTGGTTTGGATGAACAGCCAAAAGTTTTACGAGGCAATTCTAATGAGTGTAAAACAGGACGGAAAATGGTCTGATCCAATTAACATTACGCCACAGGTAGGATCAGATGGAGAAATGGTTCCTTGCGGACTATCTGCTGATGGTACCGAGCTACTCCTGGTTCGTCATGAAAATTTCGACAGTGATATCTACTACAGTAAATATGACGGAACTTTCTGGAGCAAAGCAGAACCAATTCAGGGTGAGATAAATTCGAATTTTACTGAAGATCATGCCTCCTTTTCTGCTGATGGAAACCGTATACTTTTCTCAAGTGAACGACGCGGATCACTTGGGGGACTGGATATCTTCTATTCAGATAAAACTACAGACGGATATTGGAGTGAACCTGTGAATATTGGGCCCCGTATCAATACTGAAGCTGACGAAACTTCCGCCTACCTGAGCCCCGATGGAAGCAAACTGGTGTTCAGCTCTAAAGGACATTACAACATGGGTGGCTATGACATATTCTACTGCGACATACGTGATGACAATATTTACAGTGAAGCAGTGAACATGGGATTTCCGGTCAATACAACCAACAACAATATCTACTTCAATCCAATCAAAGACGGACTAAGCGGAATTTACTCCATGCGCAGTGAGGACGGTCCCGGAAATGAAGATATATGGTTCCTGGAAATTATTCCATTTGAAGAAACCGTTGCCAAATCACTTTCCCGGCTTAGTGAACAAGATTTTTCCATTCAGCTGACTAACAAGAATAGCGGTGAAGTTATTAAGCTTTTATACGATTCCGTCAGCGATAAGATCACTATCAACACTGAATCCGGAAATGAATATGGTGTTGTATACTCACGTAAAATAAATGATTAGCAAAGCCCTTGCAGGTGAAAATCTCGAACTCCGTGCTCTTGAACCCGAAGACCTTGAGATTCTCTACAAATGGGAAAACAACGCAGATACCTGGAATGTTTCAGATACGCTTGTTCCAATCTCCCGCTATATCCTGAAAAAGTATCTTGAGAATTCACATAAAGATATTTATGAAACCCGGCAGCTGCGGCTTATCATCCAGTTATCTGATAGCAGCAGGCCCATTGGGGCTATTGACCTTTTTGATTTCGATCCATTTCATAAACGCGCCGGTGTCGGGATACTAATAGCTGAAAAGGGAGATCGCCGAAAAGGGTATGCCAAAGAAACATTGGAAATATTAATTCAATATGCTTTTGAAACCCTAAAATTGCACCAGCTCTACTGCAGCATTGCATGCCAGAATACTGCCAGTATTGAACTGTTTAAGCAGTCCGGGTTTGAGATCACCGGAACACGTAACGAATGGATCTGGGACGGAGAAAACTATTTAGATGAGCACTTTCTGCAGCTTGTCAGGTAAGGTCTAAGTAAGCGGGCATAGACTGGAGAAATTCGATCTTACCGGTAGCAAAATCAATCTTACAGCAATAATGCTTCATGCCATTGGTAACCATCAGGTATGAGACCTTAAATACCTGGTTGTATCGTGCTACCTGGTCAAATACTGCCTGGCTTATTTTCACTTCGGGGGCCTTGCACTCCACCAGCAACAGGGGTGCACCTGAGCGGTCAAATACAATCAGGTCACACCTCTTATTCATTTTGTTTAATGACAAAGAATGCTCTGACATCATCAGGGTGGCAGGGTAAGCCAATTCTTCAATCAGGTAACGCGCAAAATGTTGCCTGACATTCTCCTCAGGTGTCAACATCAAATATTTTGATCGGAAAGGATCGAAGATAAATTTTTTACCATTCTCCACACGAGTTTTGAATTCATAGTGTGGTAAGTTCAATATTTGCATAAATGCTAGTATCTTTATAGAATCATTCGGATCAGTTCCGAAATTAATCTATTCTCAGATGAAAACAAAAAAAGAGATTGTCGGCAACTGGCTGCCAAGATACACAGGAAATGAACTCGAGGATTTTGGTGAATACATATTACTAACCAATTTCAGTTCATACCTGGATCTGTTTAACAAAAGATTTAATACATCAGTAGTAAAAAAGGATGTCGCTATGCCCTGTGCAAATGCAGAAGACATTACCATGATCAATTTTGGTATGGGAAGTGCAAACGCAGCAACGATAATGGACCTGCTTGCAGCTATTCATCCCAAGGCAGTGCTCTTCCTGGGTAAATGTGGCGGACTAAAAAAGAAAAACCAGCTCGGCGACCTGATTCTCCCCATCGCTGCCATCAGGGGCGATGGTACATCAGACGACTACCTTCCAGCTTCAGTTCCTGCACTTCCCGCATTTAGCATGCAAAGAGCTGTTTCAACCACCATTAGAAAACACAGTCATGATTATTGGACTGGCACAGTATTCACTACCAACCGGCGGGTATGGGAGCATGATGAGAATTTCAAAGAGCACCTGAGGGTAACTCGCAGTATGGCCATCGATATGGAAACTGCCACCCTGTTCATTGTAGGTTTTGCAAATGAGATTCCTACAGGTTCTCTATTGCTGGTATCCGATCAACCGATGATTTCAACCGGAATAAAAACCCTGAAAAGTGACAAAATGGTAACGGAAAAGTTCGCAGAAGAGCACCTTAAAATTGGCATAGAATCTCTCATGGAACTGAGAGACCAGGGAGAATCCGTTAAACACCTGAGATTTTAATAATGGCCGTAGCAAGCTTTGATAAAATATTATCTGATCTAAAGCAAAAGGTATATCATCCCATCTACTTTCTTACCGGTGATGAGCCATTCTATATCGACAAGATCACTCAATATATCCAGGATAATGTGCTGAATGAAGCAGAAAAAAACTTCAATCAAACCATAATGTACGGTAAAGATTCCGAAGCACGAACGATCATGGACAGTTCAAAAAGGTTTCCTATGATGGCCACCCACCAGGTTGTAATTTTGAAGGAGGCACAAGAGCTGAAGGATTTTGAGGACCTGGTTTACTACATTGAACAGCCACTGAAATCAACCCTGCTAGTCATAAATTACAAATACAAAAAACTTGATAAGCGTAAAAAGATTGCAAAGTCCTTGCAAAAAAATGCAGTCTTTTTTGAATCTAAAAAGCTGTATGACAACCAGGTTCCCGGTTGGATTTCGAACTACATAAGCGCAAAAAAATACGCGATACAGCCAAAAGCAGCTGCCCTGCTTTCTGAATTCCTGGGAAGTGACCTTTCAAAGATTACTAATGAGCTAGACAAATTGATCATTACGCTTGATGAAAATGAAAAAACAATTACTTCAGAGCATATTGAGAGGAATATTGGGATAAGTAAAGATTACAATATATTTGAATTACAAAATGCGCTGGGGAAAAAAGATGTGCTAAAGGCCAATAGAATCATAAATTACTTTGCTGCTAATCAAAAGAAAAACCACATTACGCCAACTATAAGTTCTTTATATTCTTACTTCTCCAAAATTCTAATCTACTATTGGATGAAGGATAAGTCTGAGGAGAATGTATTCACGACCCTTAAGTTGCACTCTCGATTTTTTGTAAAGGATTATGTGAACGCAGCCCGAATGTACTCTCCTGCCAAGGTGGTACAGATTATTGAGATTCTCCGCGAATATGATTTAAAGTCAAAAGGTTTTGGGGGAAACAGTCAGCCAGCCGGAGAGCTACTAAAGGAAATGACTTTTAAAATCCTGCATTGAGCTATGGAAAAAGTTATATTTCTCGATCGCGACGGCGTTATCAACCATCCTCATGAGCACTATTATATTCATAGGATTGAAGACTTCGATATTAATGTCGGCCTGGTCGAAGGACTGCAGACTTTGAGAGATCGCGGTTACAAATTTGTTATCATAACCAACCAGGGAGGTATAAGCAAAGGAGAATATACCATTGATGATGTTGACAAGCTGCATGAGCACCTGGAATCGGTTTTTAGAAGCCATGGGATAGCGTTTTTAGCCATCTACTTTTGTCCACACCATCATACCATTGAGAATTGTCTCTGCCGCAAACCGAAACCCCTTATGGTCGAAAAAGCTATAGCTCAATTTAACATCGATCCAAAACGGTCGTACTTAATTGGAGATAAGCAATCGGATATTGATGCAGGAAAAGGGGCCGGAGTGAAGTCAATATTGATTAATAAAAACCAGGATATCAGGGGGGTTCTGCACAAAATTAATTGAGACCCGGATCCTCCGGGAAGTTGGCCCAGGCCTTGTATTTTGGTTCAAATCCGGAAAGCATCTTCGTCCAGAAATCAGGTCCATGTCCTTCCATGACCATCTTTGGGGGAATCTCCCCAACCAGCCACGCATTCATATTCAATTCGCTATCCAGCTGATCTTCAGTCCACCCTGCATATCCCAGGAAGAATCTAATATCTTTGTTGCTTAGCTTTCCAGCATGAATCAATTTCTTTACTATGTCAAAATTGCCTCCCCAGAAAATTCCATCCTTAACATGTACACTTTCCGGGATCTCATCGCCTTTTGTATGCAGATAATGCACCGTGTTTGTGCTGACAGGACCGCCTACTGAAACAGGAAAATCAAGGTCAGGGAAACCTGAAATCACCTCGCTGATTTTAATGTCCACTGCTTTGTTCAAAACAAATCCCAGCGAACCCTCCCTGGTGTGTTCAGTAAGGTATACCACGGAGCGTCTAAAATAGTTATCGCTCAGAAAGGGTTCAGAGATAAGTACTCTACCACTTTCTGCAATATTATTATTTACGATATGGAAAAAATCAATATTTAAATCCATCACCTGGCACTTCTATATGCAAGATAAACGTTTTTTAGATAAAAGAAAGTATTTAACTATCTTCATCCATTGATTCAGAAGATTAAATGAAATCGAAAGAACCGCGTCAACCCAATCTCTTCCAGGCACTGGTACCTATCATCTTATTGATAGGGATGATCTCGGTCAATGTGTTTTACTTTGGGGATTCAGCCCTTGATGGGGCCAACCAGTTTGTTTTAATAATATCTGCCGCTGTAGCAGGATTGATAGCAATTTCCCTGGGCAATAAATGGGATACCATTCTCGATAGCATCATAAAAAGTATCAGTTCTGCCATGCCTTCAATACTGATCCTCTTACTTATTGGAGCATTGGCAGGTACGTGGATGCTCAGTGGCGTTGTTCCCACGCTGATCTATTACGGACTAAAGGTTTTTCACCCAAGCATATTTCTCTTTGCCACCGTGATCATCGGGGGAATAGTGTCCCTTGCTACGGGAAGTTCATGGTCGACAGTCGCCACCATGGGTATTGCCCTGGTCGGCATCGGAACCACTCTTGGCATCAATCCGGGCATTGTTGCCGGAGCAGTTATTTCTGGGGCCTATTTTGGAGATAAAATTTCTCCCCTGAGTGATACCACCAACCTGGCGCCAGCCATGGCTGGTACCGATCTTTTTACACATATCAGGTATATGATGATAACAACCGTGCCTGCAATGTCAGTCACCCTGGTTATTTTCCTGGTTATTGGATTCACCTATGACTTCAAAGCAGATACAACAGATATTGAACTTGTATTGAGCGCTATTGATAACCGGTTTAATGTAACACCCTGGTTACTCCTGGTACCTGCATTGCTGTTTTATATAATAATCAAAAAAACTCCCCCCCTGCCGGCATTGCTTCTTGGTTCACTTCTTGGGGGACTTTTTGCGGTAATATTTCAACCACATCTTCTACGTGAAATTGGTTTGCTCCTGGATCCCTCCACACAAACTTTTTTTAAGGCGAGCTATATTACCATTATGCAATCGATGTTTGGAGAATTAACAATAACTACAAATCATGCGGCTGTAAATGAGCTACTCACCACAAGCGGAATGCAGGGAATGCTCAATACCATCTGGCTCATTCTTTCGGCAATGATATTTGGTGGATCCATGGAAGCAGCAGGACTATTGAAAAAAATCACGCAGCATATTATTTCCGGGGCCAAAACAGCAGGAACACTGGTAAGTGCAACAATTGGAACAAGCATATTCTTTAATATTACTGCCTCAGATCAGTATATAGCCATAGTTGTACCGGGAAGAATGTTTGCAAGCACGTATAAAGAACAGGGATATAAACCAGAGTTACTTAGTCGTTCGCTTGAAGATGGAGGAACCATTACTTCTGTGCTTGTTCCCTGGAATACTTGTGGAGCAACACAATCACGTGTTTTGGGAGTTCCAACATTAGAATACCTTCCCTTCGCTTTCTTTAACATATTGAGCCCGATTTTCAGCATCCTGTTCGCCTTCCTCAACTATAAAATCAGGCGATTTGGAGATGATGTGATGGTGAAGAGCAAAAAGAGTAAAAAGAGTAAAAGTTGGTTTAGGCGCAAATGAGGCAATGAGGCAATGAGGCAATGAGCTAATGAGGCAATGAGGCAATGAGTTAATGAGTTAATGAGGCAATGAGCTAATGAGGCAATGAGCTAATGAGGCAATGAGCTAATGAGGCAATGAGCTAATGAGGCACTAATAGATCCTTGGATATTTGGCCGGATCACTTTCATGCATCATTCCATACACAGTTTCAAACACATCTTCAGCATTTGGATTTGAATAATAATCCCCGTCTGAGCTATAAGCGGGACGATGTTCGTGCGCCGACAGGGTCTTTGGCTCTGCATCAAGATGATAATACACCTTTTGCTCTTCAAGAACTTTTTGCAGCATAAAGGCCGTGGCGCCTCCCGGAACATCTTCATCGAAGAAGACAACTTTATTGGTTTTCTTTACAGATTCTCCAATCATTCTATCAATATCGAAGGGCAACAATGTTTGCACATCGATTAACTCAACATTAATATCAAACTCTTTCAACTGCTGTACGGCGGTCTCTGCAATCCTGACGCACGATCCATAGGTTACAAGGGTAAGATCATTACCTTCGTTTAATATTTCAGGCCTCCCAAGCGGAACCCTGAATTCACCGAAATTCTCAGGCCTTTTTTCCTTCAGGCCGTATCCTTTTAAGGGCTCGATAACCAGCGCAGGATCATCTGCCTCCAGCAAGGTATTGTACATCCCTGCCGCCTGTGTCATATTGCGTGGAACACATACATAAATTCCACGAATCGAATTTATCACCATGCTCAAGGGAGATCCGGAATGCCAGATACCTTCCAGGCGATGGCCTCGTGTTCTGATAATCACAGGTGCTGCCTGCGCTCCTTTTGTTCTCCAGTGCAATGATGCCAGGTCATCACTCAATGTTTGTAATGCATACAACAGGTAATCAAAATACTGTATCTCTGCGATGGGACGAAGTCCTCTCAAGGCCATCCCGACTCCCTGTCCAATAATTGTGGTCTCCCTTATTCCTGTATCGGTCACCCTCAGTTCACCGTACTTATCCTGTAATCCCTCAAGTCCTTTATTAACATCACCAATCTTACCTGTATCTTCCCCAAAGGTTACTACCAAAGGATTCTTTTCGAAGATAGCATCAAAGTTATCTCGTATAATCTCTCTGCCGTTAACCATTGGGGATTCCTCGCCATATGCAACTGGCACCGGGCTTACCCGCATAGCCGAACGATCTGTTTCATTGTACAGTTTTGCACTGTAACGCGCATGATTCTCTTCCTTGTATTTCTCCAGCCAGCCAGAGATGCTCTCCTGCAATTCACTCCTCACCGGACAGGTAGCACATAGGTTTCGCATGATGCGCTTGGCAGTAGATTGAATATCCTTCCTGATGGGATGCATGATCCGCTGCAGGTCTTTACTCAAAATACCAAGCTTGTCAACTTCCTCTTGCTGGCAAGTACAGGAACGGTAATTAATAATTGACAAGAGCTCATTTCTCTCTTCCAGGATGGGCGCTGGATAATCCCAACCACGTGCTGTAAAAATTTCAATTCCTTTTGCGTCTTTCCCTCTTTTGAATCCCTCTAAAGCTTCTGATATACTTGATTTTACAATTTGCTTATCTTTTGTTACAGAGATTCCATAGCCATCATCCCAAACTGACACAGCCACCGGAACTTGTAGCACTGCAACAGCATTGATGGTCTCGAAAAACAGTCCTTCGGCCGTACTCGCATCACCTATCATCCCAAATGCTACTTCATCACCTCCTTTAGACAGTCTGTTATATCCTGCCAGGTCCTTATTCTGCCTGAATAATTTTGAAGCATATCCAAGTCCCACAAGACGCGGCATTTGGCCGGCGGTAGGTGATAAGTCTGCGCTGGTGTTTTTCATCGCAGTAAGATCGTTCCATGAACCATCCTCATTCAAACTCAGTGTGGCAAAATGATTATTGAAGCTTCTCCCCGCACTACCAGGATTCAATTTCTCATCTGTAAATCCATAGAGCTGGTAGAAAAACTGCTCAGCTGTAAATAATCCTGCCGCCATCATAAATGTATGATCACGATAGTAACCCGATCGCCAGTCACCATTCCTGAAGTTCTTAGCCAGCGCAATCTGGGCCACCTCTTTTCCATCTCCAAAGATTCCGAATTTTGCCTTTCCAGACAGCACTTCTTTCTTGCCAAGTATGGCTACCTGTCTGCTTAAATGCGCCAGGTAGAAATCGGCAACAACCTCTGAATTCTTCAACGAATGCTTTTCACCAGTCATAGTAAAACTTTTTAAGGGTATAAGGGTTAAAGGATTTAAGGGTTTAAGGGGGCGTATCCATTAATCCATTAATACATTTAACTATTAAACCCTTCTTCTATTAATCCATTAATACATTTAACCATTATTCCATTATCTTTGCAATGCGGATTTACACTTCTTTTGACAACAAAAAACTAGTATTGTTCAGATGTTTTTAAATATATTACTATTATCAGTTGCTCTTATCGCACTCTCCATGCTGGGACTCGGTCTTAACATACTGATTAAGAAGAATGGTAAGTTCCCTGCTTACCAGGTTGGACACAACAAAGACATGCATAAATTAGGCGTCTCCTGTGTGAAACATGATGAGAAAAAAGCGCATTATAAGCGTCGCAAGAAAAATGATTGCGGAGCGTGTCAACAAATCTCCTGTTAAACTGTTTTACTGTAATACAGTTTATACATTCAATTAAGAAAGCATGATCCAGGTTATTATTCTGTCCATCGTTCTAATACTATTGGCCGTTGCAGGCCTTGGAATTAAAATGATTTTTGACAAGAAAGCCGAATTTAAGGGCAGCTCATGCCAGGCAGCGGCAGATTCTGAAGTTTTGCGGGAGAAGGGGATTTCCTGTGGATGTGAGGGAGCTTGCAGCGATGAGAAATAGTGAGAAAAACACTGTGAGTGTCTCCCTACTGCGTGACCGTAATTGCTATTCCCAGGGCCTTGATCTTTTCCACCACATCAGCTGAAATATTTTTATCGGTTATAATATGATCAACCTGGTCCAATCCGCATATTTTACCAAAGCTTTTCTTACCAAACTTGGTGGAATCGGCCAACACAATTACATCTTTGGCAGATTCAATCATAGCTTGATTTAGATGAGCTTCCTGGGCATTTGTTGTTGAAAGCCCATAGTCAAGGTCAATTCCATCAACACTGAGAAATAATTTACTGCAGGCGGTTTCTTTCAGGATCATTTCAGAATAATGACCAATTACAGAATGTGAACTGGGCCTGACATAGCCACCAAGCATCAAGATCTCAATATTAGGATTCTTAAGCAATTCAATGGCCACATTCAGCGCAGACGTGACAATGGTCAGCTTCTTCATAGGGTTAATAAACCGAGCCATTGCCAGAACTGTCGTCCCGGATGCAATAATGATATACTGATCATCTTCGATCATTGCCGCAGCAGCCATTCCAATGGTATTCTTTTCCTGGGCATTAATGAATTCCTTTTCATTCACTGATCGATCGTTTACATACGGACTCTCAATTGAAGCTCCTCCATGGGTTCGAAACAACAAGCGATTTCTTTCCAGCATTTTCAGGTCCTTTCGTATGGTTACCGCGGAAGTATTCAACTCCTTGCTTAAATACTGAACCGAAATGTTTTTCTTCTGCTTAAGGATTTCCACTATATGCTTGTGCCTGTTCTCCATAGTTATTAACTATTTGTTCTATGATATCAATTTTCATTTGCTAAATTAGAAAAAATCATTAATTTTGACAAGTTTCATTTGAAACTTATCGTAACCTTCAGATTAGCTATTTGAAATACTTAAAAAAATAAAAAGATGAATCGGGCATTGGCCATTAAGAAAATAGGAGAAGATCAAAACTGGGATGTAGTTGTTATTGGTGGTGGAGCTACAGGCCTTGGAGCAGCTATTGATGCAGCAACACGGGGATATAAAACACTCCTCCTCGAACAACATGATTTTACAAAAGGAACCTCTAGCAGAAGCACAAAACTGGTACATGGTGGAGTAAGATACCTGGCACAAGGAAACATTTCCCTTGTCATGGAAGCATTAAGAGAACGTGGGCTGATGTACAGAAATGCTCCCCACCTGGTTACCGATGTGTCTTTTTTGATTCCTTCTTTCAGCTGGTGGAGCGTTCCCTTTTATACCATCGGTTTAACTTTATATGATGTATTGGCAGGAAGACTGGGTTTCGGTAGATCATTGCCACAGTCAAGAAATACAACAATAAAAAAGATTCCAACTGTAGAAAAGCATGGCTTAAGAGGAAGTGTTTTGTACCATGATGGTCAGTTCGACGATGCAAGGATGGGAATCAATATGGTACAGACCCTTCATGAACAGGGTGGTCTTGCTTTAAACTATTGTAAAGTTGAAGACCTGCTAAAATCAGGCGGGAAGATCAGTGGTGTTGTTGCAAGAGACCAGGAGACCGGTAAAGAATATACGATTAATACCAGGTGTGTCATTAATGCCACCGGCATATTTGTGGATGAAGTCCTCAAGAAGGACAATCCCAATGCCCGGGAGATCATAAAAATAAGCCAGGGAGTACATATCGTGCTGGATAAATCTTTCTTGCCATCCAAATATGGAATGATGATTCCAAAAACAAAAGACGGCAGGGTGATATTTGCCGTTCCATGGCATGATAAGGTAATTCTGGGAACCACTGACATCCCTAAAGATTTAGCCCTTGAAGAACCATTGGTGACCGATGAGGAAATTGACTTCATCCTTGAGACTGCCTGCCGCTACCTGGCAAAAAAGCCAACGCGGGCTGATGTGCAAAGTGTATATGCAGGACTGAGGCCACTGGCAGCCGGAAAAACTGATAGCGCTAAAACCAGCGAAATTTCAAGAGGCCATAAGATTTACACCTCTGAATCAGGATTGGTTACCATCATTGGCGGAAAATGGACTACCTACCGGCAAATGGCAGAAGATGTTGTAAATAAGGCAGTACTGGCAGCAAAACTTCCTGCTGTGAAATCATCTACAAGAAAACTACATATTCACGGTTACAAGGAAAATCCTGACACCAGGGACCCCATGTATTTTTACGGCAGCGACAAAGAGAAGATCATGGAACTGGCAGCCCAGGAAAAAGAGCTTGGAACAATAGTCAGTGAGAAATTTAACATAATTGCTGCACAGGTAATCTGGGCATGCAGATATGAGTATGCAAGAAATGTGGAAGATATCTTAGCCAGGAGAATAAGGGTACTCATAATGGATGCTGAGGAGAGTATAAGAATTGCGCCGGCGATAGCTTCAATTATGGCTCGTGAATTCTCTTACGATAAGAGTTGGGAAAAAGATCAAGTAGAACAATATTCTCAAATTGCAAAACAATACATGATTAGCTCATAAAATATGCTAAAATTCCTAACACCACCACCTGACACAGCGACACTCCCGGAGGAGAAAATCGATCCCACTTATAAACGGATGCGATTCCAGGTATTCATGGGAATATTTTTAGGTTACGCAGGTTACTACCTGGTGAGAAAAAACTTCTCTTTGGTGATGCCTGACCTGATCGCCGAGGGCTTTACAAAAACAGAGTTAGGATTTGCCATGTCAGGCGTTTCCATTGCATACGGACTAAGTAAATTTTTAATGGGCAATGTGTCGGACCGAAGTGATGCCCGCAAATTTCTAACTATTGGACTGGCAGTCTCAGCATTCATAATGATTGCAATGGGCGTGTTTCCGCTGGCTACCTCTTCCATCACCATCATATTTATTATGTTGCTTATCAACGGTTGGTTCCAGGGCATGGGCTGGCCCCCCAGTGGCAGGGTGATGGTACACTGGTTCTCTTTCAAGGAGCGGGGCACAAAAATGTCCCTCTGGAATATCGCACATAATATTGGCGGTGGATTAATTGGCCCACTGGCCATTCTAGGTTTTGCCATATTCAATGACTGGCATGCCAAACTCTATTTCCCGGGCATCATCGCCCTGGGTGTAGCCCTTATTGCTTTTCTGCTGATCAGGGACAGGCCCAAAGCTTTTGGTTTACCTGCCATTGAAGAGTATAAAAATGATTACCCCGTTGCTTATAACAAAAAACAATTAGACGAAGAGATTTCCGCAAAAGACATTTTTGTTAAGTATATCTTCAAAAATAAACTCCTTTGGTTCATTGCCATAGCCAATGCATTTGTATACCTCGTAAGGTATGGAGTCCTGGATTGGGCTCCGACCTATCTTTCTGAAGTAAAGCAGTTCTCGGTAAACGAGACTGGCTGGACCTATTTCTTCTACGAATGGGCCGGAATCCCCGGAACATTATTGGCAGGCTACCTGAGCGACAAGTGGTTTAAAGGAAAAAGAGAGCCCGTAAGTATCGGATATATGGTCCTGGTTCTGATCTCTGTCTTTATTTACTGGAAAAATCCTCCAGGACAGCCACTCATCGACAATATCGCACTTATCTCCATTGGCTTTCTAATTTACGGCCCCGTAATGCTAATCGGCGTGCATGCCCTTGACCTGGTTCCTAAAAAAGCTGCGGGTACAGCTGCGGGCTTTACAGGCCTGTTTGGTTACATGGGGGGGGCACTCTTTGCAAACATAGCCATGGGTATGATCGTTGATCATTTTGGATGGGACGGAGGATTTATTACCCTTCTGCTTTCTTGTGTATTGGCTATTATCCTGATTGTTTTTGTTTGGATATTAGAAAAAAGGAAATTAACAAAGTCTCAACTTTAGTAACAACTTATATTGTGAAACAAATATTCCTGCTCCCAGCCATGATCATGCTTCTTTTAACTGCATGTAACCAGGCAAACAGAGAACAAAACAACAATAACAATGGCGAAACAGACAGCGTTAAGCATATCAGTAATGCTGCGATGACAGTTCGTGATTATGTCGTTAAAAATGCAGTTATTGCGCATAGGGGAACAACTTTCTGGGCTCCGGAAACTACCGAACCATCCTTCCGGTGGGCAAGGAATATTGGAGCAGACTATATTGAGCTGGACCTCCAAATGACCAGGGACAGTTGCCTTATTGCATTGCATGACAACGACCTGAGTCGCACAACAAATATTGCCGGGGTTTTTCCCGATAAGGTCAACTCCCCCACTATCGAATTCACATTAAAGGAGCTAAGAATGCTTGATGCCGGGTCGTGGTTTAATGAAGCTTTTCCTGAAAGAGCAAATGATAAATTCATTGGATTAAAGATTCTGACATTCAAAGATGTTGTCATGATCGCAGAGGGGTACCGGATAAAGAAAGAGAATGGTAGTCCTGCACAGGAAATGCTGGCAGGTCAGTGGACAGGTCACTATCTGTATGAAAAAGACCCGGATGATAACGGAAACCGACCAGGGATATATGCTGAAACCAAAAAGCCAGATATAGAAAGTGTTCTTGTCCGGGAATTGAAGGATATCGGGTGGAATGTAAATGAAAATCCAAAAAGTATTGAAACTTTTCCCGGGAAAGTGGGCATTGCAAACACCATGGGACGATTTGTACTCCAATCTTTCTCACATGAAAGCATAGAAATTCTTGATCAGCTCTTACCGGGAATACCAAAATGCCTGTTGCTATGGCAAGCTGACATGGGTGATAATATAAAAGAAAGCTATATCGAGGCCATTAATTTTGGAGTTGAACATAATGTGCACTTCATAGGTCCCAGCATCGCAGGCGAACCAAATAACTATGGTGAACTCACTGCTCCATGGATGGCAGAACTGGTGCATAGTTCAGGTATGTTTATGCACCCTTATACCTTTGACACCTGGCAGCAATTTGAGCAGTACAATCAAAATGTAGAAGGAGTATTTACCAATCGTGCTGATATGGCTCTTGAATATTACAAGCGGAATACTCAGATGGATGCAATAGAAGTTCTGAAAGAAATCGGGTATTGAAATATCGGTAGAGTCCCTAATACAACTTATTTCTGTAAAATTGCTTCAATCCCGGGAGTGTACCACTCATAGTACAATCCATCATCATCGGTAGTGATGAAGTAAGCATCAACGCCCTTCAATCCACTGATAAATTCTTTCGCTTTTTCAGGTCCCATAACCATGCAGGTCGTGGCTAATGCATCTGCAGTCACACAAGACTCGGCTAGGATGGTAGCGCTAAGCAGCTGACTCATCCTGGTATATCCTGTTGCTGGGTCAAGCGTGTGAACTATTTTCTTTCCATCTATTTCGTAAAATTTCCTGTAGTTCCCTGAAGAAGCAAGTGAGATATTGTCCAGCAAAAGTACTGCTTGCAGTTCCTGGCCAGGAAGTGAATTTCCAAAGACAGGTTTATCCACTCCTACTCTCCACTCATTTCCACCCGGATTTACACCTGAACATGTTATTTCTCCACCTACATTTATAAGGAAATTATTGATCCCGATCTCCTTGAAATATTCAGCCAACACATCCACAGAATAGCCCTGGGCAATGGCATTTACATCCATGCGAATCCCGGGTTTTTCTTTGATCACGATTCCATCTCTCATGGATAACTTTTCCATTCCTACAAATTGCATGAGTGAGTCAATTATTATACTGTCCATTTCCATCTTCATTCCCGGCCCAAATCCCCAGGCATTGATCAGGGGAGCAACGGTAATATCAAATTTTCCATCGGAAAGCTTAAAAATTCTAAGCGATTCATCCCATACTGCCTGGAACAACTCATCAACAACAACATTCTCCTCATTATTATTGATCCTGGATATGATACTGTTTGGGATATAGGTAGACAGTGAAAGGTCAAAATCATGCAATAGCGAATCTACAGTAGATCGCAAATCAAGGGAATCAGGTGTCTGATAGGTAATAATATAAGTTGTTCCCTGGGTAAATCCCTGAATCTTCAAATAATCGCCTTCATCTTGTTTTGGCGTACAGGAAAAGAGTAGCAGGGAGAGAAAGACAGAAAGGACCATTAATTTTTTCATGGATATGGATTTAAGCTTTGCACAAACATAGAAAATATATGGGCAACAAATAAAAAAACCGCAAATAAAGTCTAATTATTTGCGGTTTCTGACAGTTCGATCACTCATCAACCAAAATCATCAAAATCAACCATATCATCAGGCACTCCCAGGTCGTACAGTAATTTTTGTACGGCATCATTCATCATTGGGGGTCCACACATGTAATACTCAATCTCCTCGGGCTCCTCATGGTATCTTAGATAATTATCGTACAATACCTTGTGGATAAAGCCCGTCATACCTTCCCATTTGTCCTCTTCTTTAGGTTCAGAGAGTGCCAGGTTAAATTTGAAATTTGGGAAAATCTTCTCAATAGCACGGAACTCATCTTCATAAAAAACTTCACGAAGTGAACGAGCACCATACCAGTAAGAAACTTGTCTGCCTGTTTTCAATGTATGAAACAGGTGGAAAATATGTGATCGCATAGGAGCCATTCCTGCACCGCCACCAACATAAATCATTTCACGTTTGGTATCCTTGATAAAGAATTCGCCGTATGGTCCGGATATCATAACCTTATCACCCGGCTTTCTTGAGAAAATATAAGATGAGCAAACTCCCGGATTCACATTCTTGAATCTGCCGTGACTCACATCCCACGGTGGAGTTGCTATCCTGATATTCAATTTTACAATATTTCCTTCAGCAGGATGGTTGGCCATGGAATATGCCCTATAGGTCTCCTCTGAATTTTTCATGTTGAGATCCCACATCTTGAATTTATCCCACTCATCTCTATATTCTTCTTCAACGTCAACATCTTTAGAGAAATCAACATCAATCTTTGGAACATCAATCTGTATGTAACCCCCAGATCTGAAATCCAGTGTCTCACCTTCCGGTAGTCTAACAACAAATTCCTTGATGAATGTTGCCACTCCAACATTAGATACTACCTCGCACTCCCACTTTTTAATTTCCAGTACATCATCAGGAACGCGGATTTTCATATCCTCTCTTATCTTAACCTGGCAACCCAGGCGCCAGTTATTTTGTTGTTCCTTGCGAGTAAAGAACCCGGTTTCAGTAGGAAGTATTGATCCACCACCTTCAAGCACCTGGCATTTACACATTCCACATGTACCTACTCCTCCACAAGCAGAGGGAAGGAATATATCCTGTGCAGAAAGTGTATTCAATACCGTTGAGCCGGGACTTACCGTTGTATCTTTATCATTAATTGTTAAAGTTACATCTCCCTGGGGAGTCAGTTTTTTTCTTGCGAACAGCAACATAGCTACCAGTAAAAGAATTACAAGCATAAACACTGCGATACTGACAAGAATAATTAAACCATTAGAAGCTAGAAATATCATAGTACCTACTTTACTGATTTATAATTTAATTCCCATAAAACTCATAAATGCTATTCCCATCAAACCGGTGATAATAAAGGTGATTCCAAGTCCACGAAGGGCAGGAGGAACATTTGAATAACGTATTTTTTCACGAATAGCAGCAATACCCACAATGGCCAGGAACCAACCGACACCAGAACCCAGTCCGAATGAAGTTGCTTCTGCAATATTCGCATATTCTCTTTCCTGCATAAACAATGAACCCCCAAGGATGGCACAGTTCACAGCTATAAGGGGGAGGAAAATACCCAGTGAGCTATATAATGAAGGTGTGAATTTCTCTATCACCATCTCTACCAATTGAACCATTGATGCAATCACAGCGATAAACATGATGAAGCTGAGGAAACTCAAATCAACATCAGCCAATTTTGGACTCAGCCATGCCAGGGCCCCTTCGGCCAAAATATAATTCTCAATCAAATAGTTAATTGGAACAGTGAAGCCCAATACAAATATCACTGCAAAACCTAATCCTGTTGACGTCTTCACTGTTTTCGAAACCGCCAGGTAAGAACACATGCCCAGGAAGTAGGCAAAAATCATGTTGTCAATAAAGATCGACTTGACAAATATGTTTACTAAATTTTCCATGAATTCTTAATTAATTCTTTTCAATCAAATCTCTATTTCTCGAGCGTTGTATCCAGATAATTATGCCTACTACAATCAAAGCCATTGGTGGGAGTACCATCAGTCCGTTGTTTTCATAACCAAAATTATAAAACCCACCAGGGATCACCTGGATATCGAACAAAGTTCCTGATCCAAGCAATTCTCTAAAGAATGCCACTATAATAAGTATCATACCATAACCGGCTGCATTTCCAAGTCCATCGAGGAATGCAGGCCATGGCTTATTTGCCATGGCAAATGCTTCGAGGCGTCCCATGATAATACAGTTTGTAATAATCAGTCCGACGAATACAGACAGCTGCTTGCTGACGTCGTAGGCAAATGCCTGCAGAACTTCATCAACAAGAATTACCATGGTAGCAATCACAACCAGTTGTACAATAATCCGGATTCTTGGTGGAATCATCTTACGCATAAGAGAAATCACCACATTTGAAACTGCCATTACTACCAATACTGAGATGGCCATCACGATTGATGGTTTTAGTTTAACGGTAATTGCCAATGCTGAACAGATTCCCAACACCTGGACGGTAATGGGATTACTTGCGCCCAACGGTTCCTTCAGCAACTTCAGGTTTTTTGCAGAAAATAAAGGTTCCTTATCAATCATACTATAAGTATTTCAATGTTTTAATTTATCAATGAACTAATGAGCTAATGAGCTAATGAGTCAATGAGCTAATGAGTCAATTACTTTGCTATCGCTTTAAAATGTTTTACATAACCCTCGAAATTATCCAGGAGCATCTCTTCCAGTGCTTTAGAGGTGATGGTTCCACCTGAGATGGCATCTACACCATGAGGATTGTCGGGAGTGGTCCCTCCTTTTACAACCTCAATAGAAACAAATTCTCCGGACTCATTAAAGATCGTTTTTCCTTTGAACGGAAGCTCAAATGCATCTGTATTTATCTCTGCTCCAAGACCAGGAGTCTCTTTTGAGTGATCGTAAACGGCTCCGAAAATAGTATTCAGATCAGGATTGAAAGCCACATATCCCCAGATGGGTCCCCAGAGACCTTTTCCCCTAACGGGTACTATATATTTTGTCTCTCCCTCTGATCCTGTGTATACAAATACAGGGAAGAGTCTCTCTGTTACCACTTTATCGGTTTGTTCCTTGATATTCAGGGTAATCTCGAAAGCATCCTGATCAATGACATTCCCATCATAGTCAATAACATATGAATTCGTGATAAACTTATCAAATTCCTCGTTGATATAGGATTTTTTATCCTTTACCTCAGAGACATCTGCTGCTTTTCCTACGGAAACGAGTATATCACCTTTCCTCTCAATTTCCACATTCATATCCTGCATCGGTTTCAGCTGCATGGCTACGAACGATAACAGTGTTGCCACAATGACAACCATTATCAGGGAAAAAACAAAAATGTATGTATTACTAAAACTTCTCATTTTAATATAGTATTATGCTTGAACTTTAGCTCTTTTTAATCGTCTGCGGATATTGCCTTCAACAACATAATGGTCGATGAGCGGGGCAAATACATTCATAAGGAGAATGGCCAACATCACACCTTCGGGGTAAGCCGGATTAAGTACACGTATGATAATCGCCAGGAATCCAATAAGGAATCCATAGATCCATTTTCCTTTTTCTGTCTGTGCAGCTGATACCGGATCGGTTGCCATAAATACTGCTCCAAAGGCGAATCCACCAAGTAGCAGGTGCTCATAGAAAGGGATCTCCATAAATGCATTCACTGCAAATAAATTAAGTATCAGTCCCATGGCAGCGCCTCCTGCAAATACAGAAAACATCACCTTCCAGCTTCCAACACCTGTATATAATAATATTACAGCACCTATTAATATGGCCAAAGTAGAAGTCTCTCCTATTGATCCGGGAATTGTACCAAGGAACATGTCCCACCAATCGTAGGCCTTCCCTAAGCCGTCGACAAATACTGAATTGTTCTGAGCGGCCTGGCCAAGAATAGTAGCTCCGGAAAATCCGTCTACTGTTTCCATTCCTTTTCTCAATCCGCCGATCCATACAGCGTCACCCGACATCTGTGAGGGATAAGCAAAGAACAGGAAGGCCCTGGCTGTGAGTGCGGGATTAAGAATATTCATTCCTACTCCGCCAAACACTTCTTTTCCGATTATAACTGCAAAAACTGTAGCAATGGCCACCATCCAAAGAGGAACATCAACCGGCATTACAAGGGGAATAAGCATCCCTGAAACCAGGAATCCCTCGGCAACTTCATGCCCTCGAATTTGTGCAAAAACAAATTCTGTTCCCAGTCCAACTACATATGAAACAACAATTATTGGGAATATCCTGATAAATCCGTACCATACCATTTGCCAGAAGGAAGCGTCGATCCCAAGGGCGAGGAAATGATGATAACCGGTATTCCAAATTCCGAACAACAATGCCGGAACCATTGCAATAACTACAAGAAACATAGTCCGTTTCATGTCCATTGCATCCCGAATGTGTGTGCCTTTTTTCGTCACCGTGTTAGGCACAAAGAGAAATGTTTCAAAAGCTTCAAAAGTTGATTTGAGCCATGGAACCTTTCCTCCCTCTTCTACATTGGGCTTAATCTTATCGATATAGCGTCTTAATGCACTCATGTTGAATGTCGATATTTTATATTATTCTAATTCTTTCTTTAGTAAATTGAGACCATCTCTAAGGATTGACTGGACCGGAGTTTTCGATGCACAAATAAATTCGCACAAAGCCAGGTCCTCTTCAATCACCTCGTAGATTCCCAACTGCTCCATCTTGTCAATATCTTCCACGATAATAGATTTGAGCAGGCTAACAGGAAGAATGTCCATCGGAACTACTTTTTCATATTCTCCTGTCATAACGAAAGGACGTTCACCACCGTTCAGATTGGTATCCAATCGGTACTCGCGATCCGGAGTGATCCATGAGAGGAAAGTCTTGGATACAGAGAATTTCTTCAATCCCGGAAGTACCCAGCCAATAAACTCATAATGATCTCCTTCAGGAATTACAGTCACCTGTGAATCACTGAAACCAATATGTCCTTCGTCTGTAACCTGTCTTCCGGTAAGTACATTACCACTGATCATCCTTACATTATCTCCCTCGATATTACCATCGGTAATAGAAGATACCTGTGCTCCCCTGATCAATTTATAGTAGACTGGTTTTTTAATTTCAGAACCCGCCAGGGCAACAATCACATTCGGATCGTATTTCCCTGTTTTAAATAGCTTACCAATGGCAACGACATCTTGTGGCTTCACAGTCCAAATTTTATCACCCTTATTAATAGGTGACACTTTATGGATCTGAATACCAACATTTCCTGTCGGATGTGGACCGTTGAAGAAGTGTCTGACAACATTCTTCGCGTTGGTATATGCCTTGGCGGCAGGATAACGAGCATCGAGCCCAAGGTGAATCTCACCATCAGTCAATTTTGCCAGCGCATTAATACCAGTTTGAAAGTCTTGCTCGGTATCCTTCATGATAAAGTCAAAATCCGGAGCCAGCGGAGCTGTGTCGAAACCTGATATAAATATAGATTTCGGAACATCGGCAGGATATGCAACAACATCATAGGGACGTTGATGAATTACCGGCCATAGTCCACTTTCCAACAAATTCTCAACGATCTGCTCGCGAGTAAATTCGTTAGGGTCTCCCTGTAAAAACGATTTAGCAGTATCTTTGCCATCATCTTCAATAACCACTTCAATAATTCGGCGGCGCTCACCTCTCACAATAGATTGTACAATACCACTTACAGGAGAGGTGTATTTAATCTCGGGACGATACTTATCAAAGAAAAGTGTCGAGCCAACCTTTACCTCAACGCAAGGTTTTGTTACAATTTTTGGAGTCAATGAGTGAAAATCAATAGGTTTAACTGCATACGTTTTAGACCTGGGCGCTTTCATGAAGATTTTGTCAGCCTTACCCTTAAGTTTAATATCAAGGCCTTTTCGTATCTTGATAATTTCAGACATTATAATAACGGGTTCAAATAATTAATACCAACACAAAAATAGCTATTTTTGTTAATCGACAAAGGCAAATATATACATATTTATATTGTCTTGTATCAACTATAAAACTGATCTACGTCTATAATAATTTTTATTGATATGTTACATAGCATTTATGGCATAAAGATTGTACAATAAGACCTAAGAAATGAATAATTATACCCTAATGAAAGGTGTCAAAGCAGTATTTATTCTACTACTCGTACTTAATATTTCCGGTTCTCAAATTATATTCGGACAAGATGGTGCATTTGATGAAAAAGGTGTTGCCAGGGAGATGGTGCTTGACGAAAGCATCAGGACCATCCAATTATACAGGGAAGGATGGATCACCAGCTACCCCATTATGACCATGGACTCAGATGTTCCGCTTGTACTTGAATTTGATGAACTTACTAATGAAGTCAACGTGTTTTCTTACATGGTAATCCACTGCGATGCGGATTGGTCACAATCTGATTTATATGACCAGGAATACATGGTTGGCTTTTTCGAAAACCAGATAGACGATTATGCAACATCATTCAACACCTATTATAATTATACTCATTTTAAGTTGACCTTACCAAACAATGATATACGCTTTACCCGTTCGGGAAATTACCTGCTTGTGGTTTTTCGGGATTATGACCAGGAGCAAATAGTATTTACCCGACGCTTTATGATTTCGCAGGCATCCGTAGGTATTGAGGCAAAGGCAAATCGTCCGGTTCTGTCGATGTACCGCGATGACTCCCATGAAATTGATATCACCGTGAATACAACCGGCTACAGAATTGATGATCCGTTTTTAGAAACGACGCTATCGATTTACCAGAATGGTGTTTGGGATTATGAAATCAAAGGACTCAAACCCCTGTTTGTCAATCCGGGTGAGCTGGTGTATGATTACCAACAGGAAAATGTTTTCAATGCAGGCAATGAATTCAGGATGTTCGATACAAAAAATACCATGGTACGGTCATTTTACGTACAAAACATAGATTATATATCCCCTTATTTTCATTTTGAATTGAAAGCGGATGAAGCCAATAAAGCACATCTCTATTTCGACCGGGAGGATATCAACGGCAGATTTTTCATTGAATCAGCTGAAGGTTCTGAACCGGCAGTTGATGCAGATTATGTATTTGTCCATTTTTCGCTGAAGATGCCTCTTCCCCTGGCTGATGGAGATGTATATATTGGCGGGGCGCTAAGCAACTGGCAGTTCACCGAATCCAATAAAATGAAATACGATGTCGGCTCATCTGCTTACAGGGGTACTTTATTGTTGAAGCAGGGGATTTACAACTACCGTTATATGTTTCTACACAACGACAGGAAATCATTCGACCTTTCAGAAATAGAAGGAAGTCATTACGAGACTGAAAATGAATATCTTATTCTTTTCTACCACAGGGGTCCTGGAGAGAGATATGATAAGCTGGTAGGCCACCAGGTGATACATAGTCAATGAGTCAATGGGTTAATGAGTCAATGAGTCAATGTGGCTAAAGGCCGATTTCTTCGTGGACTTCTCTCATGGCATCTACTGAGATTTGTATGAACTCAGGGAGAGGGATTCCAATTTTTTCACATTCCATGATATTCTCCCGCTTCACACTTGCAGCAAAAGCCGGTGATTTCATTCGCTTGGCAACTGACTTATATTTTATGCTTTCAATTTTTTGATCCGGGTAGACCAGGGTGGTGGCATAAATCAAGCCGGTAATGGTTTCGCCTGCTGCCAGGGCATGCTGAAACTCTGTAGTCCGTTCAAGACCAGTTGCCATTTCGTTGTGCATGCGGATAGCATCGAGCATATCCTCATCAAGCTCATACTCTGCCAGTAACTCACCGGCTTTCAAAGCATGTGTTTTCGGATCAGCATCCGTAATTTCTACATCTATATCATGAAGCAAGCCAGTCAATCCCCATTTCTCTTCATCCTTTCCTAGCCTGCGTGCCAGTCCTCGCAGCACAGCTTCAGAGCTGATACTGTGAATTATCATCTTTTCGTTTTTCACGTACTTCCTGAGAAGGTCAAGGGCCTCATCCCTGTTTAGCTTCATATCAATATTTTTTGCAAATTTGAAAACAAATTTAAATTATTCTATTAAAGTTTTAACTATCTAAGTATGAAAATCACCAAAGAAATAAGCATCGAGGACCTGGTAAACTATGATTCAAAATCAGTACACTATCTCCGCATCAAGGGCATCAAATGCATTGCCTGTGGCGAACCCATCTGGGGAACACTTGAAGAAGCCGCGAAGAATAAGGGGTTTTCGGATGAAGAGATAGATATATTCGTAAAGGAGTTGAATGCATTGTAGGGGAAATGAAAAAAGGCGCTGAAACAGCGCCTTTTTCAATACAATAATATTATTGTTAGAATATATTTGTATCGCCACCCATAAACAGCCAGATCAGAACTCCGATAACAACCAGGAAGGTAAATCCAAGCAGTGGCTGATTGCCATCTTTTTCTTGAAGTTCGGTAATGGTTTGTCTCCATACTGTTGGTTTGTCATCTTCCTTCATGTTGTAAAGCTCAAAGCTAACGTTTCCAGCATAGGCAATGAAAACAGCAAGTACCATTCCAGCAAATACAGCGAAGAAAATTCCAACAAAGAAATAAAGAATAGGCATTTGTGCACGGAAGCTTCGCTCCTCCTTCAGATCAATCTGGAGATATGTGATATTCTCCTTCTGTGTATTATCCCATTCAAGATAATCCTCTTCAATAGTCAGACGGTCGTTAGATAATATAGCAAATTGTCCAGGATTCTCGATATCAACCCTTGCCAATTCTATGGCTGCATTGATTTTTGCCATATCCTCATCAAATTTCACTTTATTGGTAACAAGCAGCTCTTCAGATTCTGCAAGATTTTCTTTAAGTTCTCTGACCATATCGCTGGCAATTCCTAAATCTTCAAAATGCCCCGAAGCATTCAGAGGAACCCCCTTGTACATCTCTATTCTGTCAATCTTGATCTGAGTCCTGTGGACATCTGTTTCCTCCATGGTCATCAACTTCTCATTCAGATTTTCAATCTTAACATCCATCACACCATTCTTGATGGTT
>Ga0307990_1000012_pt1 | contig 155467 bp, 106 predicted proteins | sample EllFjometagen129_FD_203168 | JGI IMG/M metagenome (GOLD analysis project Ga0307990, IMG submission 203168) | Marine microbial communities from Ellis Fjord, Antarctic Ocean - #129 | ecosystem: Environmental > Aquatic > Marine > Unclassified | place: Southern Ocean | collected 2014-10-08 | reverse complement strand
TATTTGACCGGATAAGAGAAGACCTGAAAATATTTAGAAAAGAACCATATGGTGAAGTAATTAATCATAGTATTAACGAAACACTAAGTAGAACAATAATTACATCACTTACAACTTTTGTTGTTGTGCTCAGTCTTTATTTATTTGGTGGATCTGTTATTCATGATTTTGCCTTTGCATTATTAGTTGGAGTTGTTGTAGGTACATATTCTTCCATCTTTGTGGCTAGTCCATTAATGGTTGAACATTACAACAGAAAAGAAAAAAGAATAGGAACTCGTAAGAAGAAGAAATAATTCAACTCGGATTATTTTTTAATAAATATAAGCCCCTCAAGTAATGAGGGGCTTTTTTGTAGGGTCAATTCTCCGAATTGACTGATAACTTGTTCCCAAGTTGAATTTGCATACGCTATCAACAATAATGTCATCCTGAGTTTTCCGGTAACTGTCGGAAAGTTATCGAAGGATAGTGATTGAAGATCTCTCAGAATTTCTCTCGACTCTTCATTAAGATTTATCAGCCTTAGTCTGAGTAACAGCAGATAGACTCCTCCAGCCTTTGTTATAAACTATGGCTTAGCAGGCAGACTGACGCGTATTCATAGGCTAATTATGGGTAATAAAAAACGGTGAGAAATATTTCTCACCGTTTTTTATATTGTTTAATCTAATTTATTTAGTTATCCCTCTATCTGATTCTTTTACAAAATCGAGGAATATTTTCTGTTCTTTTGTAAGATCAGGAATAGCCAGAGCTTTTTCCATTGCCTGGCTTGTATTCAACCCGGATTTATAAAATAATTTATAAACATCTTTAATAGATTTAATTGTTTCACTTGAAAATCCTCGTCTTTGCAATCCAACACTATTCAAGCCCATTACTTTGTAAGGAAATCCTTCTCCGCGAGTATAGGGAGGAATATCTTTTTTAATACCGGATTTTCCACCGATAAAAGCATAAATACCAACTTTCACAAATTGATGCAATGCAACCATGCCACCAATTATCACATTATCATGTACATGAATATGACCGGCAAAATTTACAGCATTAGCAATGATCAGGTTGTTACCGAGAATACAATTATGAGCAACATGAGAATAAGCCATAAATAAACCGTTATCACCTATCTGTGTTGGTTCATCCATAGTTGCAGATTTATTCACGGTACAGAATTCCCGGAAAGTATTATTATTTCCAATTATTAATTGTGTCGGTTCACCATGGTATTTCAAGTCCTGGCAATCTGTACCGATCACTGCTGAATGAAAAAATCTGTTTCCATCACCGATTGTCGTGTGTCCGTCAATGATAACACTGGAAACCAGCTCATTATTATCACCCATTTTCACATTATCATGAACAATACAAAATGGACCGATAACGCAATCTTTTCCTATTATAGCTTTTGGACTTACTATTGCAGTGGGGTGAATTTGTGTCATTCTTACCTCTTATTTTTCCATAACTTTTGCCAGGAAGTCACCTTCACAAACTTTTATACTTCCTACATAGGCATCACCATGCATTTTAGCTAATCCGCGTTTCAATGATATTACTTTCAATTCGAAGCGGAGTGTATCACCCGGATGAACAGGTTTGCGGAATTTCACATTATTTAGTGATGCGAAATAAGCTACGAATTCTTCCGGATTATCATAAGAATTAAGTAGCATGATGCCACCCGTTTGAGCCATTGCTTCCACGATCAATACTCCCGGCATTACCGGGTGTCCTGGGAAATGACCGTTAAAGAAAGGTTCATTGATAGTAACATTTTTCAAGCCAACAATGCGTTCTCCTGCATCAAATTCGATGATCTTATCTACCAGCAGGAAAGGATAACGATGCGGCATGATCTTCTGAATAGCATTTATATCAAAAACAACTTCCGAAGTTTTCTTTTTCTGATATATTTTCTGTAATTCCTGTTTTTTATGAAGCTTACGAAGTTTTTTAACCAGTTCGACATTTGTCTTATGACCTGATCGAGCTGCCAGAAAATGTCCTTTTATTGGAACTCCCAAAAGGGCAATATCGCCTATAAGATCGACAACTTTATGACGAACGAATTCATTATGATAACGTAAAGGTGTATTATTTAATAAACCATCAGGACCAATTTTTATCTCTTCATGGAAGTTGAACATTTCTCTTAATCGTTTTATCTGGTCTTCCGAAGTATCCGGATTTGCTACTACCAATGCATTTTCCAGTGAACCGCCTTTGATAAGTCCAGCCTCTTTCAACATGATTATTTCATGCAGGAAGCAGAATGTTCTGGCTGATGCAAAGTCCTGTTCAAAATCATCAAGTGTCTGCATAGTTGTATATTGTGTACCAAGAGCTTTTTGTTGATAGTCAACCATAAACGTAACTTTAAGATCATTGGAAGGGACAATAACAATATCTACATTATCAGCTGGAGCGGAAAAAGATAGAGGTTTCTCAATCTCAAGATATTCACGCTCAGCATCCTGTTCTACAAGTCCAACTTTTTTCAGAAGTTCGATCCAGACAATTGCACTGCCGTCTGCCACAGGTACTTCCGGTCCGTCAACTTCTATACGTATATTGTCAATATTAAGACCTTTTACAGCGGCTAGAACATGTTCAATAGTTGCTACGGTAGCTTTCCCAATTCCAATTGTTGTACCTCTGGAAATATCTACTACATGATCTATATCAGCAGGTATCTCAGGTTTATTTTCCATATCAGTTCTAATGAAAACAATTCCTTCATTTTTTGCAGCCGGTTTAAAAGTTAATGTTGAAATCTGACCGGAATGAAGACCTACACCATTATAACTAATTGTTCCTTTTATGGTTTTTTTGAATTCTTTCATTTTTTATCCTTAGCTTTTTGTTGTCTTTTGTATTCTTTTACAATTTCAGGAAGATACTTTTCCGAAACCATTATTCTCTTTTGAAGTCCTGCATCTCGGGCTGGAGTACCAAAATATTTAGCCCCTTTTGGGATACCATTAGTAACTCCGGATTGTGCTCCGACCATTGCTCCATCATCAATTTTTAGATGGCCTGCAACACCAACCTGACCGGCAAGATAAACTGTTTTCCCAATTATTGTACTACCTGCCAGTCCGGTTTGAGCGCAAAGAACTGAATTCTCATCGATCTGGCAATTATGTCCGATCTGAACTAAGTTATCAATTTTTGTGCCTTTACCAATTGTAGTTGAACCTAAGGTTGCACGATCAATGGCAGAATTGGCTCCAACTTCTACATCATCTTCTATAATAACATTTCCTACTTGCGGGATCTTGTTATGAATGCCATTATGGAATAGATAACCAAATCCATCAGCACCAATTACACAACCTGCGTGGATAATGATATTATTTTTTAAAATACAATCTTCATAAATAGTTGTATTCGGGTGAATATGGCAGTTGCCACCGATCTTGACGTTATCTTTAATGACACAGTTACTTTCAATAATTGTGTCATTTCCGATTATTACATTTTCACCCAGAACACAGTTACTTCCAAGTATGATATTCTTACCAATTGAAGCTGACTTTGCAATCTTTGCAGAACTCTCAATTTTTCCTTTTAACTTAGGAAGATCAAGTTTGAGCCAAGTTTGAACAAGCATCATAAAATGAATGTAAGGATTCTCTATCAATAAAAGATTTACATTCAGCTTCAGCTGGTTTACATCAAAATTTTTTGGGACAAAGACTAATCCTGCTTTTGTGTTTTTGAGAGAGTCTAGGAATCTCGGATTCTCAAAAAAACAAACAGAATGCTCATTTGCCTCAGTTAGTTCAGCAACATTATCTAATTTTATATTATTTATAAAATTAGTAGTTCCATTCAGCTTTGAAGCTATTTGAGCAGGTGTGAGCAGGAAACCGAATCTCTTCATTTATTCTACAGTTTTTTCCATTTCAGTTAAAATTGCATCAGTAATGTCTAGATTTGGTTTAGCATAAAGTAAGCTGCCGGCTGATGCATCAAGAACGAGAGAATAATTATTTTCTACCGCAACTTTTTCTATTATAGTTTTCAGCTTATTTAATATTGGTGCAAGAAGTTCATTTTGCCTTTGTACAAATACTCCATTCTCACCAAAAATTTCTTGTACTTTTGCCTGACGTTGTTCACTCATAGAAGTAATTTTATTTTCTGCTTCTTGTTTTCCAGATTCAGTTAAAATCATTTTTTTACTGTCATAGTCAGAATAAAGTTGTTGTATCTCAGCATCCATATCTGCAATTTCCTGTTCCCATTTCTGACGTTCACCCATAAGAACAGTTTGTGCTTCCTGAGTTTCAGGACTGGTCATCATAATTCTGTCAGTATCGATGTAAGCGATCTTCTCCGTTTCCGCAAATACAAATGTACTCAAAATTACACCTAAAACTATTGTTAATACTATTTTTTTCATTTTCTCCTCCATTTTTTATTTCTATATTATTGCCTTTTCTATGATTTATTATTTAAAGTCAAATAAAAACTTCTTAACATTAATGAATAGAAACACTAAAATTATTCAGCAGCTTTCTTCACAGCATTCAAAATTGGAATGTATCCAGTACATCTACAAAGATTACCTTCTAATGCTTCTTTTATTTGTTCTTCGTTTGGATGCGGGTTTTTATCAAGAAGTGCTTTTGCACTCATCAGCATACCGGGCGTACAGAATCCGCATTGAATTGCTCCTTCTTCCACAAAGGCATTTTGCAGTTTGGAAAGAACATTGTCACGCTCCAGGTTCTCTACTGTTTCTATTATAGCATTATTTGCCTGAGTTGCCAGAACCATACAAGAATTCACTGCATCACCGTTCATGATTACAGTACATGCTCCGCACTCTCCAACTCCACATCCTTCTTTAGTCCCTGTTAATCCAAGTACATCACGTAGTATATCTAATAAACGCATTGTATCTTCAACTTCCAAATTGTGATCTTTTCCGTTTACATTAATTTTCAATTTAACCATATCTATCCTCTTTGTTCAATTATTTCAGTTAATGCGTCTCTAGTCATATTAACAAAAACAGGCATTTTATAAACTGATGACCAGCGTTTCCCGATCTCATCATCAATCAACTTTTTAAGCGGCTCCTCAATTGTATTGATCAATTCTTTTGTTAATTTCTTACCGATCAGGATTTCCTCGATCTCTCCAAGACGCATTGGCTTATGGAAAAGTGAACCGGAAACGATCCTGCATTCATTCACTTTGTCTTCTTCAAAAGAGATAAGAATGCCAATACTTATTCTGGTTATGTTCACTGCATTTCTTCTGCCAAGCTGGAAATAGCTGAAATTGTATTTTTTCTGTGGAATTGGAATAACTACTTCAGTTAGTATCTCATCATTTTGTATATCTGTTTTATAATTTTTTATTATGAATTTGTCAGCAGAAACTTTTCGTACACCTTTTTTTGAAGTTAGGATGAATACAGCGTTATAAGCAATTAAGGGTGGATAAGAATCAGCACAGGGAGCTGCGTTTACGATATTTCCACCGATAGTACCTCTATTTCTGATCTGTAATGAACCAATTGTTGAGCATGCTTTGTTTAGCAATGGAAAGTGCTTTTTAATATTCTCATCATTAACTATTTTAGTAAAAGTACAACCACAACCAATTCTAATTTCATTTTCATTTACTTTAATATTTTTCAATTCATCAAGATGTGAAATATCTAATAGGGTATGTTTACCTGTTTTCATTCTTGATTCGATAATTAGATCTGTACCACCAGAAAGAACCTTAAGCTCTTGTTTTGATAATTTTTCTAGTGCATCTTTGAGATCCTTTGGAGTTCGTGTTTTTATATCGGTGATTCGTAAGGTTAATTTATCAGCATATTTATAATGAATTTTACAAGAATCATGTACTGCTACTTGACTTTGTCTGGAAGGTTTTTTCAAATTCTTACCGAGAAATACTTTTTCCAGAGTTAATGGGAGCTCATAAGATTGAATGCCGGTAGCAACTTTTAAAGCATTATTAATTGCAGCAGAAGTGAGTTCTAATGTAGGTTCTCCTAAACTTTTTGCACCAAAGGGTCCATCATCATCTTCATTTTCTATTAATATTGGTGTTATATTACCGATATCTTTAATAGTGGGAATTAAATAATTATCGAAATTTTCTGATTTAACAATACCATCCTGAATATTATAGTCTTCCAGTACAGCATAACCGAATCCTTGCATTACTCCACCATAAACTTGCCCTTCTGCACCAAGTTTATTAAGTACTTTACCGACATCATGAGCAGCTGTTATATCAGTTACTTCTATCTTCCCGGTGGATGTATCAACCTTGATATCTGCAACATGAGCACCATAAACATAAGTGAAGTAAGCATTACCTTGCCCGGTTTCTTCATCCCAACTAACATTGGGTGCTTTAAACCAGCCATAAGCTGAAAGATTTTCTCCAGACCAATAAGCTTTTTCTACCGCAGCTTCAAATTTTATAGTTTTAATATTATCTTTACTATCTTTTCTTGAAATTGTTCCATCTTTCCATACAGTTTCTGCAATGCTATGCACTTTGAGATCATCCTTGATAATATTGAAGATTCTCATTTTCACTTTCTCTGCTGCGTCTATAACTGCATTACCACCCATTAATGTTCCACGTGAGGCAACAGTTGGACCGCCATCTGTAATTGTAGCAGTTTGTGGATTTAAAAAAACAATTTTTTCAAGATCAGTTCCCAGTACTTCTGCCGCTACTTGTGAAAATGTAGTTCGCATTCCTTGTCCATTCTCATTCAATCCGGTCAGGATATAAATACTTCCATCAGCCTGTACAGAAACAATTGCAGAAGTAGCATCAGTTCCTTCTGCACCCAGAGAGCAACCACGATAACTGCATGAGAATCCAATTCCATATTTATAGCGGTTGGTTTGTTCATTATGTTTTTTGTATTCTATTAGCTTGTTATGATAATCAGCTTTTTCTAATGCTTTATCAATAACTTCGTTTAACGAGACTGTATGTTTATTTAAAATTTGGCCGCTTGCAGTTTTGCTCCCTTGTTTAAAACCGTTCAGTTTTCTTATTTTATGAGCAGAAATTCCACAGATCTCAGCGATTTCATCCATTAAAGATTCTTGAGCAAAAATAACTTGTGGTGAACCAAATCCCCTGAATGCGGCAGTATAAGTGTTATTTGTATAAACACCTTTAATATCGGTTTCAACATTTTCAATTTCATAAGGTCCCGTTGCCTGCACAACTGATCGCCAGGTAACAAAGAATGTTTGAGACGAATATGCACCGCTGTCTGCGATGATATTGATCTTCATAGCTTTCAGTTTACCGTCATTATTAAAGCCGACTTTATAGTTCATATAATATGGATGTCTTTTATAGCTTTCTTTAAGTGAATTTTCCCTTGTATAGGTTAATTTCACAGGTCGTCCGGTAAGTTTGGAAAGTAAGGCACATCTGCAGGCCATGTAATTTACAGTATCATCCTTGCCACCAAAAGAACCACCTAATGTAGAGCAGCAAATATTGATCTGATTCATGTTTAAACCCATAAATAGTGCAACAACCTTTCTAGTTGTAAATGGATTCTGAATTGATCCGTAAACACTGTATCCTTTAGATACATGATCTGGAACGACAGTAATTGTTTCAGGTTCTATGTATGCATGTTCATGAAAACCTGTTTTGTAATTACGTTCTATAATGTGATCAGAAGCACTGAATCCTTTTTCTATATTCCCTTTCCGTAATGGATAATGAATAACTACATTACTTTTATATTCCGGATGAATAAGTCTTGCTTCCGGTTTTATGGCGATCCTGGGATCATAGATTCCTTCAATTGCTTCGTATTCTACCTGTATCAGGTCAGTTGCTTTATAGGCGCTTTCCTTAGTTTCGGCAGCTACAACAGCTATCACGTCACCAGAAAAGAACACTTCGTCATTAACTATTGCAAATTGGTCAGAGCGGATAGGGCCAAGTTTTTTTTGTCCTGGGATATCTTTGTATAATGCAATTTTTACAAATCCGGGTACTTTCACCGCATCACTATAATCGATTTTAGTTATTTTACCTGCTGGGATATCAGTATAGCGAACTGCTGCATAGAGCATGTTAACCAATTTGATATCATCTCCATAAATTGCTTTACCGGTAACTTTTTCATATGCATCAACTCGTTTTACTTTTTTCCCTATAATATTATCCATATAAACCTCTTTTTAGAATTTAAACATAAAGCAAATTTTATTTTAATAAGATTAAGGTCAAATCTTTAATTTAATGTAGTTTTAACATTAGTTGAAAATTCATTTTATTGACAAAGAAAACTATGAAAGAAAAATTAGTTACATTCATTTTTTATATTTATTTCAATATTTTTCAATGTGGAGGAAAAAATGAAAAAAGGAATCTTGCTGTTATTGGTCATTATTCCATTGGGTTTATCTGCAAATTTTAATGTAAGATCTACATCTTTAACTAAACTTGAAGCAAATTATGAAGTGAACAGTTATAATATTTATCAGGAAAATAGATTTTCACATCTAAATTTCAGAGATTTTGGAAGTCAGCAAATTCCGGGTGCACCGGAGCTCCCATTTAAAGAGTTCTGTGTAGGTGTACCGCCTAATGGGAATATTGAAGTGATTATTATTTCAATAGAAAAGGAAACGATTAAACTGGAAAAGAAACTATCACCGGTACCACGAATTGTATCATCAGGTAAAACCTCAGATTACGTTTACGAAATTGATCAAAAGTTGTATGATGAACAGTCAAATAAATTCATTCAGATAATGCAAAATTCTAAATACAGATTTAATAATATTGTTCCCATTAGATTTTATCCAGTTATATATGACCAGAATACAAATGAGATAACGATCTGCAAAAAGATCAATTTTGAGATACTGATAGATGGTGATGTAAAATTTAGAAATTATATAGAAGAAAAAAATGATATATCCCTCTCAAAATTAATAGTGAATTATGATCAGGCAAAATACTGGAAAGAATCAAAACCTGCTATCATCAATAAAATGCCGTTTGAAAAATCCGATTTCTGGTATAAATTTAAAACTGATAAATCTGGATGGTTTGAAATTCCTTATCAAGATCTGCAGATATTACCGGAATTTTGTCAACCATCTCAGATTAGAATGTTATCAATGGTAAAAAACCAACTTAGTGGTAAAACAAAATTTGAACTGAAGAAAATTCCAATTTATATTGATGCTAAAGATGATGACTCTTTTGTAAAAGGTGATAGAATATTATTTGAACGAATACAATCCTCTAACAAGGAGAATTATTTTCAAAATGAAATAACTTTCTGGATCACATTTGGAGGAGATTTCCAGGGTGAACCAATTCGATTGGAAGATCATCTCAGCTTATCATATTATAATTCAATTACAGAATTCAAGAAAAAAGAAATATCAGAAGCTCAGAACTCTCGTGAAAGTGTGGATGGTATTATCATATATCCTGGTGATCTTACATCAAGTCAAACTAATGTGTTTGCTACTCAGGCACAAAATTTTGCTCTACTTCATCCTGATATGAGTTTCACTATGAAAAGTCAGTCTGATATATTTGATGAATTCGGTGGTAATCCAGACCAGCAAGCTATTGAGGATTACCTTGAACTTGAATTCTATGGTGATGGCTCTCCGGAGTATCCCGGCCGTCCGGAAATGGAATATGTGATTTTATTGGGATCAGGTATTCATGATTGGAATCCGCAGAATGAAAAAAATAAAATAATAGTTGCTATAGTACCAAATTCAGTAGCAAGTGATGACGAGTTTGTAGATTTCAATGATGATGATAGACCGGATCTGATCATTGGCAGAATCCCGGCAAAAAATGATGAAATGATGGATTATTATCTCCAGAGAGTTCAGGATTACATTCAATATCCAACTCCTGGATTTTGGCGAAATGAATTGTTGTTCCTGGCGGATGATGAACATAAAGGAGATATTTTAGAAGGGTGTTACTATGAAAGTGGGCTAAATCATACTGCTCGAGCTCAAAATACTGAAGATTTCATCACTGATACAGTAATTGTAGATAAAGTGTTGGGAATTGAATTTGGTTTTGATGAATATCAAAATAAGCCGGAAGCTCGTATGGCTCAGATGGAGAAGATCAATCAGGGAAAACTGATCTGGTATTTCATTGGTCATGGTAATGAAGATGTCTTAGGTGATGAAGATTATTTTAGAGCCTCTCTTCATATGGATCTACTGGATAATTTAGAACATTTACCACTATTCCTGGCAGCATCCTGTGAAGTTGGGAAATTTGATAATACCGAAATTGACTGTATTTCAGAGAAATTTCTCTTTCATGAAAGTGGAGGGTCAATTGCTTCAATTGCAGCAACAGCTAAGGTAAGTGGTGGCGCAAATACAATTTTAATGAAGCATATAATTAAAAATATCACTGATGAACGATTAGATATTGGAAATGCGTTAAGAGATGCTAAACTTAATTCAAATGCCGGATTAATAAATAGTCAGTTTTTTAATATTATGGGTGATCCCATTCTTAATGTACTTCTACCTTTAACTACTGGGAATATTACTGGAATACCTGATAGTGTTCAAGCTAGACAAACGATAAACCTGGCTGGAGATTATGAAAATCCGGTTAATGAGGTTGGTGAAGCCAGGATCTATGAATCAAAATATGCTCAACATTATGAAAATACTCTCATTACACCCAGTCGAATATATCACTATATTGTAGATTATACTAGTAATGGTCATACGTTTTATTTTGGTAATACTGAAATAGATGATGGCGTATATAATACCCAGTTCATTGTACCGGATGATGTTCATTCCGGTGAAGAAGGCAGGATATTGAACTATGTTTTCGATAATAATGAACAAACAGATTTTCTGAACTGCTATCTGCCTATGAAACTTAGCAGTATTCCCGTTTTTGCTCCCAGTACTGGCTCTCCGGTTGTCCAATTATGGCTGGATTCACCCTCATTTATTGCTGGAGACTTTGTATCTACAGAACCAACCTTAATTGCACACATTGAGGATGAAAATGGAATAAATATTCTTGGCTCATCAGGACATTGTATTTTACTTATTATTGATGGTTCTATATCTCCAATTGATATTACTGACGGATTTATCTATAGTGCTGGTTCTGCTACTGAAGGAGAACTTACCTGGCAGCTGGATGATCTTGCTGAGGGTAATCACGTAATTGAGCTGATCGTATTTGATAACTATAACAATCCAACAGTTGCACAAACTAATTTTGTTTGTAAAAAAAGTGGGAAAGTCTCAATTGAGCAAATGCTTCCTTACCCTAATCCCATGAAAAATGGTGGGCATTTCACATTTGTTGTTACCGAAGATTCTGATATTACGATCACGATCTATACACTTACCGGTAGGAAGATAAAAACAATAAAGCAGTTAAATTGCTCAGCTGGATATAATCAGGTTCAGTGGAATGGAAAAGATGCAGAAGGAGATACCATTGCCAATAATACTTATTTCTACAAAATTAAAGCTAAACAATTGAATACAGATAAAATTACTGAAAAAATTGGCAAATTGATAATTTTAAAGTAGAGAGTTGACAAGATACTATAATAATTTTCTTTTGAACAGCTTAATAGTTATATATAATATTAAAGAAAAATATATAATATAAATTCGGAGGATATATGAAAAGCATTAGGAACATTGCTCTAGTTGGAGCTGTTGGTGCAGGAAAGACAAGCCTTGTTGAACAAATGTTGTTTAACTCGAAAACTATTAACAGGATTGGCAAGATCGAAGACGGCACTACGGTTATGGATTACAATCCTGAAGAAATTGAAAGGAAATCTTCAGTTTCACTGAGTATTGCAAATTTTATGTGGATGAAAAACAAGATAAATATTCTGGATGCACCAGGGTTAGTTGATTTTAGTTCAGAACAAATATCTGTTTCTCTTGCAGCAGAAACAATTATGTTTGTTGTAAATGGAGCCTCAGAATTTGATGTTAGTCTTGAAAAATCAATTGAATTACTGGCAGACAAACCTGTAGTAAAAGGTTTTATTATTAACAGGATCGATAATGAAGGTGCTGATTTTAATAAAGCAATAGAAAGAATTAGAGAGAATACTGATTTCAATCCGACACCAATTTTAATTCCAATAGGAAGTGAACACAAGTTTGAAGGTGTTATTGATATTGCAAAAGGTAAAGCATTTAAAAATGGGGAAGAGATCGAAATTCCAGCTGATATGGCAGCTCAGGTCGAAGAGAGTAAAATGGAATTGATGGAAGCTGTTGCAGAAAGTGATGATGCACTTCTGGAAAAGTATTTTGAAGTTGGGAAACTTACAAAAGATGAAATGACTTTAGGTTTGAAGAATGCAATCATTCAAGGTAAATTGATGCCGGCATTTGCAACTTCTGCTACACATGATATTGGAGTTATTGATTTAATGACTGCAATTGTAGAATATTTACCATCTCCAGCTGATAGAGATGAACTTCAAGTCATTGATAATAAAGAAGAAAAGGTGATCAAGATCAGTGAAAACGGAAGCCTTTTTGCATACATATTCAAATCATTTTCCGATCCAAACGTAGGTGATATCTCTTATGTAAGAGTATTCTCAGGAAAAATGACCAGTGGCTCAGATGTTTATATCCCGGAAAAGGATAGTAAAGATAGAATTGGTTCGATGTATTTTGTAAATGGTAAAAGCAGAATAGATGCAGCTGAATTGAAAGCTGGAGATATTGGCGGATTAGTTAAAATGAAAGTTGCTCGTGGTTTTGATTCTATTGTAACTCCAAATTCTAAGCTCAGGTTCCGTCAAATCAATCTTCCCACACCGGTTTATTGGCAGAGTATTAAAGCAGCTAATCAGCATGATGAAGATAAAATTGGAGCTGCCTTAAATAAATTATTAGACGAAGATCATACCTTAAATCTTGAGATGAATCAGGAAACAGCAGAAAATATTATCTCATGTATTGGTGAACAGCAAATTACACTTTTACAAAAGAGATTAAAATCCAGATATAAGATTGAAGCAAATCTTAAAACCCCTTCTGTTCCATATAAGGAAACCATATCAGGAACAGCTGATGTAAGTTATAGACATAAAAAACAATCCGGTGGAAAAGGTCAATTTGGAGAAGTATATTTCAGAGTAAAACCACTCTCTCGCGGTGAAGGATTCCAATTTGTTAATTCTGTCGTTGGCGGCAGGATACCTACAAAATTTATTCCAGCAATTGAAAAAGGATTAGTTGAAGTTATTGGTAAAGGTATAATTTCCGGTAATCAGATCGTTGATATTTGTGTTGATGTTTATGATGGTAGTTATCATGATGTTGATTCATCAGAAATGGCTTTTAAAATTGCTTCCTGGAATGCACTGAGAAAAGCTTTTGATAAGGCCAAACCCATTCTTCTTGAACCAGTGCATAATGTCCAAATTATTATCCCGGATGAATATATGGGTGATGTTATGGGCGATATCTCTACCAGAAGAGGTAAAATTCAGGGAATGGAAAAACAAAGTAAAAAACAGATTCTCAATGCTGAAATGCCATTGTCAGAATTGATGGGTTATTATCCTGCTCTAAAATCACTTACACAAGGACGTGGTAAATTCACTCAAGAGTTCTCGCACTATGAGAAAGTTCCACATGAAATCGCCGTGAAAGTAATTGCTGAAGCAAATAAAGAAGATTAGATAATCAATAAGACCTGCGATAATTTGTCGTGGGTCTTATTATTTGGAGGATTGTATAATATGTCTGGTCATAGTAAATGGAGTTCCATAAAACATAAAAAAGGTGCTGCGGATGCTAAACGTGGTAAAATATTTACAAAATTGGTAAAAGAGATCATCGTCGCCGCAAAAGAAGGTGGTGGTGATATTGAAATTAATCCACGCTTAAGATTAGCTGTCTCTACTGCTAAAGGCTCAAATATGCCTAATTCTAATATTGAAAGGGCTATTAAAAGAGGTACTGGAGAATTAGACGGTGTTAGTTATGAAAACCTTACTTATGAAGGATATGGCCATAATGGAGTAGCAATTATAGTAGAAACCCTTACTGACAATAAACAGCGTACAGTCGCAGATGTTAGACACATTTTCTCAAAGTATGGTGGAAATTTAGCTGAGAACGGTTCTGTGTCTTGGATGTTTGAGCAGAAAGGATTGATCGCTATTCCTGAAGATGATCTTGATGAAGATAAGGTTATGATGGCTTCACTTGATGCAGGTGCTGAAGATTTTGTAGTTGAAGAAGGGAATTTCAATATTTATACTGCTTATTCAGAGTTGCATAGTGTTCTTAAAAAATTGGAAGATTCCAACTACAAGATCGAAAAAGCCGAACTGACCCGAATTCCAAAAAACACAGTAAATGCAGATGATGTAGCAGAAAAATTGCTTAAGTTAATTGATAATCTGGAAGATTGTGATGATGTTCAGAAAGTATATGCAAACTTTGAGATATCAGATGAAGTATTTGAAAGGTTATCAGAAGATTGATAATTCTTGGAATAGATCCTGGTAGTTATAATGTGGGATATGGAATCCTGCAGGTTGAAAAACGTAAGATCATAGCTGCTGGATGTGGTACGATAAAGGTAAAACAAAAATTACAATTAGCAGAAAGATTGGTGCAAATACATTCTGAAGTCGCTAAAATTTTAACTGAATACAAACCTGATATTGCCGCGATAGAAACTATTTTTTATGGTAAAAATATAAAATCTGCATTTACTTTAGGTCATGCCAGAGGAGTGATAATGCTGGCTATAGCTCAACAACATGTTGAAATAGCAGGATATTCTCCCAGAGAAGTAAAGAAATCGGTTGTGGGAAATGGAAATGCATCGAAAGAACAAGTTGAATATATGATCCAGAAAATCCTGAACTTAAGTAATAAACCCAAAACACAGGATGCTTCGGATGCTTTAGCAATTGCCTTATGCCATTTCAACAGAAATAAGTTTAAAATCAAATAAATGTGGACATTATTGTTATTAATTTCTATATGTAATTGATGAATTTTAATATAAGAGGGTAAACATGTATTCTTACCTAAAAGGAATATTAACAGAAAAAGATCCGACGATCATTGTTATTGATTGTAATGGTATAGGATATGAATTACTGATCCCATTAAGTACTTTTGATAAATTACCTGGGATTGGAAGTGAAGTTAAAATACTTGTTCACTACTCATTCAACGAATCGGATGGTGTCAGGTTATTTGGATTTTATTCAAATGAAGAGAAAGCACTTTTCAGACAGTTGATTAATATTTCTAAAGTTGGTCCAAAGTTAGCCCTTTCCGTTCTATCAGGATTATCTGTAGTAGATCTCCTTCGTGCAATACAAATAGGTGACGTAAAATTGATCTCTACAATACACGGAATCGGGAAGAAATCTGCAGAACGTCTTGTGATTGAATTGAAAGATAAAGTTGGAAATATTTCTAATATATCTTTGGGAAGCGATTATTCAGAAGCTGATACAGAAATAACTCAAGATGCAGAAACAGCTCTTCTTACTTTAGGATACAAACGCTATGATATTAGAAAAATTATTTTTAAGCTGATGAAAGATAATGACTATACGTCATCAGAAGAGATAACTAAAGCAGCAATAAAGGCTTTATATAAAAAACGAAATATATGATAAACGTAAGACTAGAAGCATATAAGATAATTTTAAAAGTTATTTCAAAAAATATTTTTTCCGATAAATTACTTCATCAAATGACGAAAAAAATACATCAGGCAGGTGAACGATCTGATCTGCTTTACGTTCTAGTAAAAGGTGTTATTAAGATGCAACTGAATTTGGAATATATAGCATCATTATATACTGATCCTAAAAAATTTGCAAATACAAACAATAAAATCAAAATATTATTATACATGGGATTGTATCAGCTAATTTATTGTGATTATATTCCCCAGCATGCTGCAGTGAATGAAACCGTTTCAGTTGCAAAAAAAATATATGGAGAAAAAATTGCTAATTTTATTAATGCAGTTTTAAGAAAATATCTCCGTGTAGAGAAAATCGAATATCCTACAGAGACAGTAGATAGAATTTCTACTCAATACTCATTCCCTAAACCATTGATAGAAAAATGGATAGAGTATTGGGGCTGGGAAACAACTGAGGAATTATGTAATTATTATAATCAACCGCCAAGTCTACATATTCGCATTAATATATGTGCAACTAATAAACAAAGGTTAATGGAATATTTATTAAGGCGTGAAATAATTGTTATAGAAAGTGATATTTCACAAAATATTTTAATTACAGATCAGGCAAGGGATGTTCTAAATGAAGTTTCTTTCTCAGAGGGGTATTTTTCCATTCAGGATGTCTCTGCAGCAATGGTAGTAGAATTATTGCAACCAGAATTAAATGAGTCAATCCTGGATCTTTTTGCAGCTCCAGGCGGCAAAGCTACTTATATATCTGAATTGATGCGTAATACAGGTGAATTGATTGCTGTTGATAAATTTCCAAATAAGATAAAAAAACTTAAGAGAGCAATAGAAAGGTTGCAAATAAACAATATGAAACTTCATGCTGAAGATGCTTTTAAATTTGGACCGATAACACCTTCATTTGATAGAGTGATCTTAGATGTACCATGTTCAGGTTGGGGTGTTTTTCAAAAAAAAGCTGAATTAAGATGGCAATTAAACCAAAATATGAAAGAATTAATTAAACTTCAGAAAAAAGCACTTGATTTTGGAGCTAAATTCTTACGCCCGGGTGGAATTTTGGTGTACAGTACTTGTACCTTGAATATAGATGAGAATGAAAAGCAGATTGAAAACTTTTTGAATAGAAATCCAAACTTTACTCTTGAACCAGCTGATCAATTTATTCCTAAAGAGATCACTGAGGGTGGATATTTAAAAACTTTACCTTTTAAACATAATTCAGATGGTGCTTTTGCTGCCAGATTAAAGAAAAAAGACATTGGAGAAAAAAAATGATAAAGACAAAATCTATATTAATAGCATTAGGAATTTTAGTAGGATTATTTCTTATCACATTTTTCGGAACAGATATAGTCATGAAAATAATTGTGGGGCATAGTAACGAAGTTCAAGTTCCCCTTTTAATAGGATCAGATTATGAAGTGGCACGCAATACATGTAATAAAATGAAATTATATGTAGAACAAAGTGATCTTGTTCATGATGAGAATATCGAAAAAGGCAAAATTATATCGCAAAAACCTAATCCCGGTATAATGACTAAAAAGCATAGAACGGTACATGTAGTTATCAGTAAGGGTCCTGAAATGGTAAGAATACCATATCTTGATAATCTGAGTATTGTAGAAGCAAAATTAAAATTAGAAAATGCAGGACTTTCTTTAGGTAAAAAAGTGTTTAGGTATTCAAATGAAGTAGATAAAGGAAATATTGTAAATTCACGACCAATGGCTGATGAATTAATACCTAAAAAAAGTGATGTTGATGTGGTTATAAGTCTGGGAAAATATACAACATCTTCCGGAGACGATAATAAGTGGAAAAATCTTCTTGGAGAATAAACAAAAAATGGCAATAAAGTCGCATCAATACAATACTCTCGATGTCATAATAATTCAAATTTATTAAAAAAAAATAAAAATATTTTAACATATTTTCTTGCAAAATAATTAATGGATCTGTAACCACCTGTAATATAAGCAGTTATGGAGCATTATTTTATATTTGGTAATTCAACAAATAATTAGCTAACCTTATATAAATAAAATAGTTGACACGTATTTGTATCCTGACGTTATCGTCACAAGAAAAAAGGGAAAAAATTGTAAAATAATTACTAAAAAAGGAAGAGGTTTTATATGACTGATACGAAATATACAGCAAAGAATATCAAGGTCCTTAAGGGGCTTGAAGCCGTACGAAAACGTCCGGCAATGTATATAGGCGGAGTTACCGAAAGAGGTTTACACCACCTAGTTTATGAAGTTGTTGATAACAGTATTGATGAAGCTCTTGCCGGGTATTGTGATAAGATAGGAATAACTATTCATGAGAACGGTTGGGTTTCAGTTATAGACAATGGACGAGGAATTCCAGTTGAAATGCATAAGTCAGAAAAGATCCCGGCTGTACAGGTGGTAATGACGATACTGCATGCTGGAGGAAAATTCGATAGCGACAGCTATAAAGTATCCGGTGGACTACATGGCGTAGGTGTTTCTGTTGTTAATGCACTTGCTGAAAAATTAGAAGTGGAAATTTATAAAGGTGGAAAAATATATCATCAAACTTATTCAAAAGGGATTCCACAATCAGGTGTTGAAGTTACTGGAACAACTAAGAAAACAGGTACAAAAGTTAGTTTTGTGCCGGACGCGACAATTTTTGAAATAACAACATTTAGTTTTGATTATCTCTCAACAAGATTGAGAGAATTAGCCTTTCTAAATACTGGGATACACATTGGTCTAACTGACGAAAGAGTTAATAGAACACATGATTTTCACTACGATGGCGGAATTAAATCTTTTGTATCCTACCTAAATGAAAATAAAAAAGTAATTTCTGTTGAACCAATTTACATTCAAGGTAAAAAAGAAAATACTGAATTTGAAGTTGCCATTCAATATAATGAAGGATTTCAGGAAACTATCAACAGTTTTGCTAATAATATTAATACGATTGAAGGCGGTACGCATCTCAGTGGATTCAAATCTGGTTTAACTAGAGCTGTAAATACATATATAAAAAATGCTGGTCTATTGAAAAATGAAAAAGTATCTCCAGGTGGTGGAGATATCAGAGAGGGTATTACTGCTATCATTAGCGTGAAACTACGTGAGCCGCAATTTGAAGGTCAGACAAAAACAAAACTGCAAAATAGTGATATTGAAGGTATTATAAATTCAATAGTTTATGAAAAGCTTATGGAATTCTTTGAGGAGAATCCTAAGGAAGCAAAAAATATTGCAATGAAAGCAATTCTAGGTGCCAGATCACGTGAAGCAGCTAGAAAGGCTAGAGAATTAACTCGGAGAAAATCAGTTCTTGAAAGCGGAAGTCTTCCTGGAAAATTAGCTGATTGCTCAATACAGGATCCGTCCCAGACTGAGATCTTCTTGGTTGAGGGAGATTCTGCGGGTGGATCTGCAAAAATGGGAAGAGATAGAACTTTCCAGGCGATTTTACCGTTATGGGGAAAAATGCTCAATACAGAGAAAGCAAGGATAGATAAAGTTCTTAATAATGAAAAGATTCAACCTGTGATATTGGCACTTGGTGCTGGCATTGGTGATGAATTTGACATTTCAAAATTGCGTTATAACAAAGTGATAATAATGGCAGATGCTGATGTTGATGGTATGCATATTGCTACGTTACTTTTAACTTTCTTTTTCAGATATATGCGTCCTTTAGTTGAGTACGGTCACATTTATATTGCAAGACCTCCTCTATTCCAGATAAGGAAAGGAAAAAGTAAGAAGTACGCATTTTCTCCAAAAGAGAGAGATGAAGTAATGAAAGAGATGGGTGATCGAGGATTACACATACAAAGATACAAAGGTCTTGGAGAGATGAATCCAGATCAATTATGGGATACAACACTTGATCCGGAAAGGAGAATACTTGTGTCTGTAAGAATTGATGATGCTATCGAGGCGGATAGAATGTTTACAATATTAATGGGTGATGATGTAGAACCACGAAGAGAGTTTATCGAGCAGAATGCACAATATGCCCAGGTTGATGTTTAGGAGGATGAATGATACACGATAGATCAAGAATAGAATTATTAGAAATAGAAGATGTTTTAAAGAAAGCGTACCTGGAATACTCTATGAGTGTAATTGTTTCCAGAGCATTACCTGATGTCAGGGATGGTTTGAAGCCTTCACAGCGAAGAATTCTTTTTGCTATGGATGAACTTAACTTGGCTCCCGGTAAAGGTTTTAGAAAATGTGCAAAAATTGCCGGTGATACTTCGGGTAACTATCACCCACATGGTGAGCAGGTTATTTATCCTACATTAGTTAGAATGGCTCAGGAGTGGAGTTTGAGGTACATGCTGGTCAATGGTCAAGGTAACTTCGGTTCACAAGATGGAGATCCCCCAGCTGCTATGCGTTATACAGAAGCTAGACTTCAAAAAGCAGCGGTTGATCTTATGGAAGATCTTGATAAAGATACAGTTGATTTTAAATCAAACTACGATGAGACAAGAAAAGAGCCAGTTGTTTTTCCTTCTAAATTCCCTAATCTACTCGTAAATGGATCTTCCGGGATTGCTGTTGGAATGGCAACAAACATGGCTCCACACAATATTTCAGAAGTCTGTGATGGTATTACAGCTTATGTTGAGAAACCTGAGATGGAACCTGCAGAGTTTGTTAATTATATAAAAGGTCCTGATTTTCCAACAGGTGGCTATATTATAGGAACTCAAGGTATTAAAGATTACTACGAAACAGGTCATGGTCGGGTTATTGTGCGCGGTAAAGCAGCTATAGAAACAAAAAATAATGGCTCTGAAATGATTGTAATAACTGAAATTCCTTATATGCTAAACAAGAGTTTACTTATACAAAAAATAGTTAGTCTTGTTAAAGAAAAGCGAATTGAAGGAATTAGTGATATTCGAGATGAATCAGGACGCCAGGGGATGCGACTTGTAATTGTTGTAAAGAGGAATTACGAAGCAAGTTCTGTTTTGAATAAATTATACAAGTATTCGCAACTGCAAGGAAGTTTTAGTGTTAATAACCGAGCTCTTGTTAAGGGTATTCCGAAAGTTGTTAACATGAAAGAAATGATTTCTAATTTTGTTGATTTTCGTCATGAAGTTATTGTCAGAAGAACAAAATTCAAATTAAAAAATGCAGAAGAACGTCTTCACATATTAGAGGGTTATAGAATTGCATTGGATAATATTGATGAGATCATAACAACTATAAAAGCATCAAAAAATGCTGCTGAAGCAAGTATAAAACTACAGGAAAAATTCAAACTTTCAGAAATCCAGGCTAAAGCAATTTTAGAAATGAGACTTCAAAAACTTACTGGACTAGAAAGAGACAAAATTGAAAATGAATATCTCGAAATTATAAAAACAGTAAAAAAACTAAAGAGTATTCTTGAGAAAAAATCACTTAGAATGGATATGATTAAGAAGGAAGTTGGTGAGATCAAAACAAAATATGCAGATCTTAGAAGAACAACCATTTTAGAGGGTACTGCAGATATTGAAACAGAAGATATGATTGCTGATGAAGAGATGGTCATTACTATTTCTCGTCAGGGATATATTAAACGTCTGCCAATAAGAACTTATAGAAATCAGGGAAGAGGTGGAAAAGGATTATCCGGCTCTAACCTAAAAGACGAAGATTTTATTGAGAACATCTTTGTTGCTTCAACTCATGCTTATATATTATTTTTCACAGATCATGGAATTTGTCATTGGCTCAAGGTTCATAAAATTCCAAGTTTGGGAAGACTTGCCAGAGGAAAAGCTATTGTAAATCTTCTTCAACTTGAAAAGGATGAAAAAATTGAAGCTTTTGTAACTGTAAGAGATTTTAATGATCCATATTATGTTACTATGGTTACTAAGAATGGTACAATAAAAAAATCTGAATTGAAATCGTTCTCAAGACCAAGAGTTAATGGTATAATTGCAATAAAATTATTGGATGATGATAGACTGATTGAAGCAAAAATAACTGAAGGCGACAATGATATTATCTTAGCAACCAGAAATGGATATGCAAATAGATTTAATGAAACGGATGCCAGATCAATGGGAAGAAATTCTCAAGGTGTGCGTGGTATTAGACTTAGAGATGATGACCAAGTAGTTGCCATGGTAGTTGTCAGACGTGAAGGTACACTTCTTTCTATAAGTGAGAATGGATATGGAAAACGAACAGAGATCAGTGGATACAAAGTTACAAAACGGGGTTCTAAAGGTGTAATTACTCTTAAAACTACTGAACGTAATGGAAAATTGATCTCGCTATTGGATGTAGTTGATAACGATGACCTTATGATAGTTACCAAAGACGGTATGATAATTCGCCAACCTGTAAATAAAATATCTATAATTGGAAGGAATACTCAAGGTGTTAGACTGATTGCTCTTAACAATAAAGATAAAGTTTATGATATTACCCGAATTATTGCCGAGGAGGAACAGGAAGAGGTTGATGGATTGGATGAATTATCAGATCAAGTACCTGAAGATAATATTCAAGAAGATCCAGATTCCCATGTTGTTATTGATGAACCTGTTATTGAAGAAACTGAAGAAAAAACTGAAGAAGAAACTGTTGAGGTTGAAGAGAATGAAGTTACCAAAACACCTGATGCTGAAGCAGATAAAGAAATAGAATTAGATTTTGGACTTGACAACTAATTCAGAAAAGTAAACCTAAATATCATAAAGCAGGGACGATTTTAAAATCGTCTCTGCTATTTTAAGGAGTAAATTATGAAGCGATTAATTTTTCCCCTTCTATTACTTGTCTTAATATTTACCGGTTGCACGATCAGATACGTTCCAGTTCAATCAGATGGAGTAACCATCACTGATAATTTTGGAGTAAAAAAAGCTAAAGATTTTACATTTGCAGCTGCCAATGAATACTGGAATAAAGAACCCCAAAAATTAACAAATTATTTTACTACTTTCTATATCTCAATTCAAAATAGAGAACGAAAAGAGATGGAAGTTACTATGAGCGATTTTGGTTTAATTGATCAAAACGGTAATCAATTTGATGTAATCACTCAGGACTATATTGAGAATTTGCTTGCTCCAAGACAGATCGATTACCTGTTACTAAACGAGAATAAAGAAGAACCAATTAATACTGAAGATTTTTTTAATGAGCAAAAACTAATTATGGAAAAATGGCGAACTGCTAGAAACAATCTGTTAACATATTCTTTTCATTTTGGGAAAATTATGCCGGGAGCAAAAAAATCGGGTTTCCTTTTCTTTCCTAAACTGGAATCTGAAAATGCTGAATGTATACTTAAATTCAACGATATGAGTATAAATTTTATCAGACTTGACGAGAAAAAGAAACTAGATAAATAATAAAATCAATTAATTCTACATTTAAACCTTCTTGGTACTTGCTACCTTGAAGGTTTTTTTGTTTTCCTAAGCATTGACAAATTATCAGAAAATTAAATTCTCGCTTAAAATTTATTATAAATAAAAGGAAATGAAGATGTTAGATTTTATTAAGGATAAAAAGAGAACTCATTATGCAGAAAAAATAAGTAATAAAAATGTTGGTGAAAATGTAACTATAATGGGTTGGGTTCATCGTCGAAGAGATCTTGGCGGCTTGATCTTTGTTGATCTGCGTGATGTATCAGGCAAGATCCAGATCGTTTTTCATCCTGAAAATGAAAAAGTTCATACTAAAGCAGGTAAACTTAGAAATGAGTATGTAATAGCTGTAACGGGTAAAGTAGTTTTACGGGAACAGGGCAATGTTAATAAGAAAATGACAACCGGTGAGCTAGAAGTAGAAGCACAAGAACTACTTCTTCTCAATAATTCTGAACCTCTTCCTGTTCAAATAAATGAGAATGTCCTGGCTGATGAAGACTTACGTCTTAAATACAGGTATCTTGATCTGCGTCGTGATAAGCTGAAGGACATCATCTTGATCCGACATAAGATAGTTTATGCGATCAGGGAATTTCTGGTTAAGCAAAATTTCTTTGAAATTGAAACACCAATGTTGATGAAGAGTACACCGGAAGGAGCTAGAGATTTCTTAGTACCCAGTAGAGTACATAATGGGAAGTTCTTTGCACTTCCTCAATCACCACAAATTTATAAGCAGCTTCTGATGATTGGTGGTTTTGATAGATATTTCCAAATAGCTCGTTGTTTTCGTGATGAAGACCTAAGGGCAGACAGACAACCGGAATTTACTCAACTTGATCTTGAAATGAGTTATGTAACCCAAGAAGATATTTTCAAGATTATGGAAGAACTTTTCAAATACATATTTAAAAAAGTTATCGATACTGATCTTCAAATTCCCTTTCCACATTTAACATATAAACAAGCAATGGATCGATATGGATCTGATAAACCGGACACTCGTTTTAATATGGAATTATGCGATCTCTCAGATATATTAGCTGATTCAGAGTTTAAGGTGTTCAGTGGAGCACTCCAAAACGGTGGAAGTGTACGTTGTATTGTTGCTTCGGGATGTTCTGGTTATTCCAGGAAACAGATAGATCAACTAACTGGGAAAGCAAAGCATGTAGGAGGTAAAGGGCTTGCGTTTGTCAAGTATCTAGATGGTGAATTTCAAACTGGGATTACTAAATTTCTATCTGATGAAGAGAAAAAAAATATTATTAAAAAAACGGGAGCTCAAGATGGTGATTTGATCCTTTTTGCTGCTGATAAGAATAAGATCATTTTTAAAGTACTATCTGAAATTAGAAATTATCTGGGAAAGGAACTTAAGCTTTATGATCCAAAACAGTTCAATTTTCTCTGGATAACCGATTTCCCTCTATTTGAATATGATGATGAAAATCAGTGCTGGGAAACCGCTCATCACATGTTTACATTACCCAAAGAAGAACATTTAAAGTATTTTGAAACTGAAGAATATGATAAAATTGAGGGGCAATTGTATGACATGGTTTGTAATGGTATGGAACTTTCTTCAGGAAGTATTCGTTGTCATAGACTTGATATTCAAAAGAAAATATTTGATGTCCTGGGTTTCTCTGAGGAAGAGTTAAATGATAAATTCGGTTTCTTCCTGAATGCCTTAAAATATGGAACCCCTCCTCATGGCGGGATCGCACCGGGTATTGATAGAATAGTTATGATATTAACAAGAGCTCAATCAATTCGTGATGTTATAGCTTTTCCAAAAACACTTCAGGCTACCGATCTGATGAGCGCTTCTCCTGCCTTTGTTTCACAGAAACAATTGGATGAATTGGCATTGAAAATTGTGCCAAAAGATAAGGATTAGATAGTAAATATCTTATCGCTGAAAATAACAAAAATATTGTTACCCTGAGCCTGACAAAGGGTTGGACTAGAATTATCATACTTTATTGAAATCAGTATGATAATACAAAATAGGTAAATAATTATATATGAAAAAAGTTGCTTCAATCACTTTTGGTTGTAAGATAAATCAATATGAGACCTCTTGCATTGTAGATGAATTTAACCAGGCAGGTTATGAAGATACTGATTTTAACAATCCTGCTGATGTCTATATAATAAATACTTGTACTGTTACTAATAGAACGGATTATAAAAGTAGAAATGCAATTCGGAAAGCGCTGGCGCAAAAGCAAATAAATCCTTCGGTAAAGGTTGTAGTTACTGGTTGTTATTCACAAAGAAAAAAAGAAGAGATCATTGCATTGGGAGATGTTGATCTGATAGCTGATAATAACAGTAAAAGTAAGATCTTTTCCAAGCTCAATTCAGGGGATCTAATCTTTAAAGATATAAATGAACAACACAATTTTGACGAGATTTCAACAACCAGAATGATCGATAAGACCAGAGCATTTATAAAAATACAGGATGGATGTGATTATTACTGTGCTTACTGTGCAATTCCGTATGCCAGGGGACATAGTAGAAGCAGCAAGAGAGAAAATGTTTTAAAACAAATTAAAAAATTAATTGATAATGGTTATAAAGAATTTGTCCTTGGCGGGATAAATCTTGGATTATATGGTGTAGAAGCAGGTTATTCATTAGCAGAGTTGTTATATGAAATCGAGAAGATCGAAGGTGTAAAACTAATTAGGTTGAGTTCTATTGAACCACAGCTTTTTACTGATGAATTATTAGAATATTTAAAACAAAGTAAAAAAATATGTCATCATTTTCATATACCTCTGCAAGCGGGATGTGATGAGCTATTAACTAAAATGGGTAGGCGGTATACGACTGCACAGTTTGAAAACACAATTAACAAACTGAGAACTATATTCCCTGATGTAGCTATTGGGATCGATGTAATAAGCGGTCTTCCCGGAGAGACCGATGAACTTTTCCAAAAAACACATCTATTTCTTACTAACCTTGATTTTACTTATCTACATGTATTTTCATATTCTAAAAGACCTGGAACCCGTGCTGAAAAAATGAAAGATCATGTAAATGGTAAGATCATAAAACAGAGAAGTAATAAACTGATTGCCATCTCTGAAACTAAGCTGGGAAAATATATAGATTATATAATTAAAAATAAAATTGAACTTCAAGGTGTTATTGAACACAGAAAAAACGGGTATTGGACAGCGCTTTCTGATCATTATGTACGAGTTTATATAAACAGTAATGAGAACCTTGAGAAAAAATATTTACATCTAACACCCGTTAGTAAAAATGATTATGGAATTGAAGCTAATATTATAGTGCGGGATATTAAATGATAAAGATCAAGAATCTTTCAGTAAATTTTGGCGAGCAGGAGATACTGCAAAATATAGACCTTACAATTAAGGAAGATCAAATAACTGTAATTGTTGGGCAAAGTGGAACAGGAAAAAGTGTTTTAATGAAGTGTATTGAAGGTCTCATTGAACCATCAGCCGGATCGATAATTATAGATGAAAAAGATCTTTTTACATTAAATAAACTACAGAAAAATGAGGTTAGGAAGAAGATGGCAATGCTGTTCCAAGGTTCAGCATTACTGGATTCTCTAAATGTTTATCAGAATGTTGCTCTCCCAATTATTGAACACAGGGATATCCCTGAAAAAGATGTACTGAAGGAAGTAATTGAGAAACTTGAACTAGTTGGATTGAAAGATGTTTTAACAAAAATGCCTTCAGAACTAAGTGGTGGTATGAAAAAGAGAGTTGCACTTGCCAGAGCAATTATCATGAAACCTAAATATATTATTTATGATGAACCAACTACAGGTCTTGATCCGATAATAGCGGAAGAAATTTCCAATTTGATATTGAAACTGCAAAAGCAATATAAAGTAGCTTCTATAATTATAACTCATGATATGAATTGCATCAGAAAACTGAAAGGACACATAGCAATGATACATGATAAAAAAATAATTTTTGACGGAACTTTTAATGATTTCAATAATGATACAAGAAAAATAATAAGAGAATTTGTGAAATAAGGAAAAGTTATGAAATTTTATCAAAATAAAAAAAGTACAGAATTTAAAGTCGGACTATTTACAATACTTGCGATTGTTGTATTTGCTGCATCTTATATGTGGTTTACTGAAATCTTGCATAATAAGGATATGACTGTCATAAAAGTTAAATTCCAAAATGCCGGGAATATTGAAGTTGGAAGTAGTGTAAGTGTGAATGGAGTAAAGAAGGGACGGGTTAAGAAGATTCAAGTTGCTCAAGATGGTGTTGTTTTAGAACTCCAGGTAAAAATAGATTTCCCATTAAAGGATGGTACCCAATTTTCTGTAATTGAATCTAATCTTATGGGTGATGTGCAGGTAGAGATCATTCCATCCCCATCAGGCAAAGATATTAATATTGCTCAGACCCAAATCGGTGAGAAAAGGTATGGACTCATGAAGCTGGTTTCAGAGTTAAGCAGCGTTGTAGTAGAATTTCAAACAATAATGAATAGAATTGCCGGGGATGGAAATATTGTGATGCGGATAGATTCAGTACTTGATACTACACAAGTAGTTATGAATAAGATCAATAATAATTTAGATAATAATGCAGAAGATTTCGAGAAACTTATTAGCAATGCAAGTCAACTTACTGTTAAGCTGAATACACTAGTTACAGCTAATGAAAAAAATATCTCTAATTCGATGGAAAAATCTTCAGAGGTGATCACTTCTATCAACTCTACTTTGAATGATATCCAAAAAACTTCAGGAAGTATACGAAATTTAACTAACAAAATACAAAGTGAAAATAGTAGTTTGAATAGATTAATAAGTGATGATGTATTATACAAGAATCTCTTACGATCGTCAGCAAGGATGGATTCATTATTACAAGATATCAAGAAAAATCCTAAAAGATATTTCAATATCAAAATTCTTTAGGGAGAATTTATGAAAAAAAACATTTTTGCGATCTTGTTAACTCTCATTTCATTGCAGTTACTTGCGTATAATTTCGGTAAAAATAAAATTCAGAATTCTAAGATCAAGTGGGAAAAAATAGAATCACTTCATTTCGATATTTATTATCCTAACCAGAATGAAGAATTTGGTAAACTTGCCGTTCTTATTGCTGAAGAAGCATATTATCATATTAAAGAAGATTTTAAACAACCCGTAATGCATAGAATTCCAATAATACTGTATAAATCACACGATGATTTTGAAGCTACAAATGTAATAAGTTCACTTTTAGGGGAAGGAGTGGGAGGTTTTACAGAAACATCTCATAATAAGGTTGCAGTTCCATTTGATGGCGATTATAAAAAAATGGAAGAGACTCTTACCCACGAACTTACACATGCTTATGTTAATGAAATAAATAATAATAGAAGTAAATTGATCACAATGAATAATCTGCCATTCTGGTTTCAAGAAGGATTACCGGAATTTGAATCGATCAATGGTAAATCAGTTTATAACAATATGTTTGTAATTGACCTGTTGATAAATGACAGGATCGGCAATCTGGAAATGATCGGTGGCTACTATGCTTACAGATTGGGTGAATCATTTCTCTGCTATATAGAAGAAGAATATGATCGTAATAAAGTGATGGAATTATTCTATGCTGTAAGGTATAATAAAAATACTGATGCTGCTTTTAAAAAGGTTTTTGGAGAAGAATTTGAATATGTTCAACTTCGGTGGAAAAACTTTCTAAAAAGAAAATACTATCCACAATTTGCAGCTTTTGATATCCCAAACGAAACATTCTCCAGAATGACAGAACATAATAAAGATGGATCATCACTTAATTATGCACCCAGATTTTCTCCCGATGGAAATAGTTATATCTACTTTTCTAATAGAAATTTGAAAACTGATATATGGCGGGGTTCCGTTCTGGGACTAACTAAGAATAAAAAGATATTAAGTGGTGAATCAACTGGAGATTATGAAGAATTCCATTATTTACGTAATAATTTAGCCTGGTTTCCAGACGGTAAAAATTATGCATTAGTATCTAAAACCTCATTTGGAGATAAAATCTATATTATAGATCATAAAACTGGTAAAGCTGTTTCCAATATGGAATTTACAGAGTTTGATGCGATCTTTGAAATGGATATTTCAAATGATGGAACTAAAATAGTATTTTCCGGTCAGAAAAAATTAAAATGTGATATCTATACCTATGATCTTATCACACAAGAGATTATAGCAATAACTGATGATCAATATTTAGATAGTCAGCCCCATTGGTCTCCTGATGATCAAAAGATCGTTTTTACTTCTGAAAGAACTCTTAATCCGGAAGCTAAAGCTGTACAGATCTTCAGCAAACTAAAATCAGATATTTTTTATTATGATCTTCAACTGGAAAAATTCTTTCAGGTAACAAATGATCCACAAAATAACAACTTTCCAATTTGGGATAAAACAGGTGAGAGGATAATTTTCGTTAGTGAATCTGAATTTACATTAAATTGTGATGTGATTGAAATAGCTTCAGGAATGAGAGCGACGATAACAAATGTGCACGGTGGCATATTTGCACCGGATATTTCCTTGGATAATAACGAACTAATATTTTCCGTCTTTTTCAATGGAGGTTGGGATGTATATAATTTAACAAATCCACTGGAGAATTTAGAATATATACAAGGTACATTACCAAATGAATATAATTTTATTGATGATTTTTATGAAATATTCAAGTTAGATCGTTATCAAGTATTCGGAAAACAGAATAAGAAATTTTTGAAGGAATTACCGGAATATTCTCATAATGTTACAAAAATTGACTTCAGAAATTTCGCACATACAGATAGTTTGAATAAAGCATACAATCGAGATCTGGATAAAAGACCAACTGAGAATAGAGAACCTTTGAGTTCTCCTTATAAACCAAAATTTGCCTTAGATTATCTTTGGGGAGGAGCTGCTTATTCCCCTTCTAGCGGAACATATGCTCAATTGCAGTTTGGTCTTTCTGATTTGATGGGAAATCATGCAATTGGAGTGCAACTGGGTATTGCTGGTGACTTGAGCTCATCAGATATTGTGCTTACTTATATGAATTTAAAAGGCAGGATAGATCATGGGTATGGAGGCTTTTATCTGAGTGATGAATGGATTTACCAGATTTTGAATGAGGTTGGAGATTCTGATTATATGAGAGAGCGGGAATATCGTTTTGGCGCTTATTCCATACTCCGTTATCCCTTTAATAAATTTTGGAGATTAGATCTTGAAAATATCTTTTCTACTGAGATCATAAAAAGAGACTGGTGGGATGGGAATGATTGGAAGCTGGAATATCTTGAGCCTGATTTTGCTGAATACTATGATCTGAAGACTGATGAATCCGAATATATATATGCACCTCAATTCACGTTAGTGCATGATAATGCGATCTATGGTAGTGTGGGACCAATCTCCGGGTCACGTAAAGCTCTTCTCCTTAATCACAGTTTTTCTACAGAGAAGGATTACACAATTGTTTTTGCAGATCTAAGAAAATACTATTTCTTTGAAAAAAGATATGCTCTTGCCTTTAGATTAAGCGGAGGTACGATCCAGGGAGATACAAATCAAAAATTCACAATGGATTATTATAATGGAGTACGAGGACTGACAGAAGATTATTATGGCAGCAATAAATTCCAGTTTTCAGCTGAACTAAGGTATCCATTTATTGATCATCTGCAAATGTCATTTCCTTTCCCCTTATACTTTTATCAGATACGTGGAAGTGCATTTATCGATGCAGGAAGTATATGGGATAATGATGATAATTTAAAATTAGTTGAGAATGAAAAATTAGAGGATTTAAAACTCTCTGTAGGATTCGGTCCCAGGCTGAACTTGGGGTATTTCGTTGTAAAATTTGATGTCGCCTGGAATACTGATCTGGAAAATTTTAGTAAACCGACTTATTTTATAAGTTTAACACCAGATTTTTAGAGTAATTAGAATAGCATAACTAGTTATTATGTGCCATTATTAATCTTTATCTATTAGCTTACATTCATCAAGAATAACATGTATTTCAGAGATATGTCGGATTTTGCCAACAAAATAGATTTCATGTCCTTTATTCAAAGAGGATGCAGGACCATCTTCATCAAACCAAGCAGATATTTCATTCATTTTAATTGATATTTTTCCATAAGGAAAGCTACCCATGTCTTCAATAATACCTTTATATTTTATGTATTTCTCATAGTACAATTTTTCAGCTAACTGCTGTGCTTGATAATCATTATCAATCTTATTATATCAAATAATAAGTTCTCCTGGAGTAATCTCAATAATTTCTTTATTATCACTACTATCACTAGTTATATAATCGTATAATATTGGTAATGAAAAAGTTAGAAATGCACCGATCACAGCACCAATAATTGCCGCCAGAATTGTTATTTTAATAGAAATATCTATTTTCATTCTTTTATTTCTCCTTTATCGGAAAATAAGTGATTAACAATAACTTCACTCAAATAATTCATTTTTAACTCCTTGTCAAAAATGAACCTGCGAAATTGATGATAATTGTCAACTACAAAGTAATTAACTGGGATTCTCTACCCGTTTCGGTGATAGCACTTGAAATGCTTCCCGGCAATCACTGTTTTTACCGTCACGCCGTGAACTTACATTGTAGAAGTTGATAACGATTTCTGGAAAGAAGTCTTCCAGAACAGAAACAATCCCTTTGGCAAAGGTACGGCAATAAATTGCACAAACATCTTCATGACATTGTTCTGCCAGCTTTTCTGCTTCAATTGTAAGGCAGTTTTTATAAAATTTTGTCTCCAGAAATACAGTGTTACCTTCAATGAAAACATCAGGCATATTGCCGCCACGATCTGCAAAATAACCATGAATAAATTTACGAACTCCTATCACAGGATTTAATCTGAAAGCTTCAATATTGAATTTATCTTCTTTTATAAGTCTTGTAATCCTTTCCATTCCAACTGCATAGCCGGAATAATAATTATTCTTCTGAATTGCCCGGAAAGCAACATTGCCAAATTTCTTAAGTAGAAGTGCAAAATCATTCAACTCTTCAACTCTTGTTTGAATACTGAGGTTATTGATTCCTTTATCGTTCATTTATTCTCCTTAAATTAATTGTTCGTGTCTTTACCCTTCGTCTTTCGACTACGCTCAGGATGACACAAGCTCAGAATAACAGACAAATTAATTAATATTACTTTTCTAATAATTTTCTTAAATTCTTTCTAGGATGACAGGATACGTTTTAATATCATAGTTCCAAATTTGTCATGGTGAGCGGAGTCGAACCATCAGGTTTGGTTAATATCAAAATTATTATAATGTATTTCATCCTGACATTCGGATAATTCATGTAATAAATCAAAATCTCCATTAATCAAGGCTTCTTTTTTTGCTCTTGTCCAAGCTTTGATCTTTCTTTCTGCTGAAATTGCATAATAAACTTTATTAAAGAATTCAGAGAATACTAATTCAACTGGAAGTCGCTTGGATGTATAACCTTTAACTAAACCACTTTGATGCTCACTCAGCCGTTTCCAAATATCAGAAGTTGAGCCAGTGTAATAACTCCCATCAGAACACTTTAAGATATAAACCCAATAAGTTTTTGGCATAATTAATTTCTAACTATCCTTTGTCCTTCGACTTCGCTCAGGATGACACAAGCTTAGGATGACATTCTTCTTGCTTTTCTTATGTTCCCCTCGCCTGCGACATCGGAGTAGGAGAGGGGACAGCAGGGGTGAGCTATCCTACTAACTTCCTAATCGTTTCTTCACAAATCTGTTCAGATTTCTCTGCTGTTTCACTTTCCACATAAACCCGGATGATCGGTTCAGTACCACTTTTACGAATATGGATCCAGAATTTATCTCCCAGGATTTTTATACCGTCTGTTGTATCGAGTTTATAATCTGCAAAGATTGCTGGTACTTTTGTCATAATATTATCTAATTCTGCAGGATCAACTTTGATCTTGTTTTTAGCGAAATAGTAATGCGGTATTTCTGCAGCAAGTTTACTTATCGGTTCATTGCGTTCTGCCAGATAACCTAGTATAATTGCCATGCCAGCAGGAGCATCACGAGTGTAATGAACTTCCGGGCAGATTATGCCACCGTTACCTTCACCGCCAACCGGACTTTGTAGTTCCATCATTTTCTTACCAACGTTGATCTCACCAACTTTAGTACGATGAACTTCTACGCCAAATTCTGTTGCAATATCTTCCGATGCCATGGAGGAAGAAAGGTTAGTAACAATATCACCTTTGGTTTTAGATAGAATGAATTTTTCTGCCAACAGTAAACTGAATTCTTCACCGATGCATTTTCCTGTTTCATCTACAACGGATAGTCTGTCAACATCGGGGTCAGTGGCAAAGCCGATATCGGCTTTATGAGCTGCGACGGATATTTCTAGATCTCTTAAATTTTTATTCAATGGCTCAGGAACATGAGCAAATATACCGGTTGGGTCACAATTTAATTCAATAACTTCGCAGCCCAGATCGCGCAGAAGCAGCGGAGCGATCACGCCACCGGCACCATTCACGCAGTCAATTACAACTTTGAATTTCTTAGCTTTGATCTTTTCCACATCCAAATAAGGGATCTGTAGCACTTTTTCAATATGACGTTTACTGCCATCCGGATCGGAAGTTATCTTTCCAATTCTATCCCAACCAACATAATCAACAGGTTTATCCAGAGAATTGATGAAAGTATCGGCATTTTCAGGGAAGAGGAACATTCCATTTTCGCCTACGAATTTCATAGCATTCCATTCTGCCGGATTATGAGAAGCTGTAATGGAAATCCCACCGTTTGCATCACTTTCTTCTACTGACAGTAAAACTGTTGGAGTAGATACAATGCCCAAATCAACAACATCGCATCCAACGGACATTAACCCTGCTGTAACTGCATTGAACATAGCTGGTCCTGTTACGCGGGAATCACGACCAACAATAATTTTTCCTCGTTTACTGAAAATTCCAAAATGTGCAGCATATTTCATTGCAATTTCGGGAGTGAGTGTATCGCCATAAATTCCCCGTACACCCGAAACACTAACCATTAATTTACTCATAATTTATTTCTCCCAGTTTATTATATTTCTAAAAACTCTGTATCCACTCTGTAATCATCTCTTTTAACTATTGGCAACTTCTCAACTATCTGCCTGTATCTGTCAAGCTGCTCTTGTTGATAGTGAGAGCCTGTTTTGAAATCTACAATCAATATCCTCTTATTGGTCGAATTGATCATCAGTCTATCTATTCGAAACTCTCTTCCGTATTCATCAAAGATCACAAATTCATTGAAAACTCTATCCCATTTGTTTTCATCAAAGTACTCCTGTCTTTGTTCAATGAAAGCTTGAATATTTTCAATAATATTTTTCAACTTATCCTGATGCATTAAACTACCATATTTTGCAATTATTTTCTTGTGAGCTAACTCAATTTCATTTCCTGTTTTGTATTTTATGTAGCTTAGAAAATCATGGGTTATATTTCCGATCAAAATACTTTTATTATTCAAAAATTCTTTAGATAATTGCTGCAGATTTGGTTCTTCAATATATTGGAATTCAGGGTCATAAATTTTGAAATATTCAGGTAAATCTAATTCTTTAAGTTCCTGTTTTTCTTTGTTAAGAGGCTCTACTGTAATCTTTCCGAATTGCAATTGATGAGTACTTTCTGATATTTTTTTTATATGTTCCTTAAATTCATAATATATTGTTTTTGTGATGTTTTTCAAGATCGAACTTTCAGACTTAATATCTTTTATAAATTTTTCCAGATCACCTTTTTTATTGTAATGCAGATAGATAAGTAGATTATTCTTTGCCCGTGTAAAAGCTACATAAATATTGTTTAGTTCATCACCTGAATTGTGGTTATTCACATATTCAATCAATTCCTGTTTCTGAGAGTTTTGCAGGATCTTATCGAAATTATAGGTGAAGGCAAAATCATCCAAACTTCGGAAGTTCTCTGTAAATCGATAGTATAATTTCAAACCGGATTGATTTCCTCCCATCTTTCCGGTTACATCGAAAACTGCATAAACAGTTTCAAATTCTAGTCCCTTTGATTTGTGGATAGTTAGCAATTTAATAGAATCACTCAGCGACTGACCGATCTGGGAATATTCATCTTTTTCGGAGAGTGTACGGCAATATTCTAAAAAGCCAGACACATCGTTAACATTATCATGCTTGGAAAGTTCAAATTCTGCAACAATTTCTAAAAATCTTTGTATATTTTTTAACTCAATTTCAGTACTAAAGACTTGAGTAAAACCAAACTCTTCCAAAATTGTTTTGATCAAATGAACAAGTGAACCAGAATGATATTTAATTTTATGTAATGCACTTAAATATGGGTGAGATTCGCAAGTTTGCAAGAAAGCATCAAGAGATTGGGATGAATGAAATTCAGAGATCAAATTGTTCAAATCAGCAGTATTCATCAAAACCAGATCAGAACGAAGGAACTTGATCAATTCCATAAAATCTTCATAAACCAGGAATTTCAGAACGAAAAGGATTGGCTTAATGACTTTGTGCTGGAAAAGTGAACCGGACATCTCTAAAGTGTAATCAACTCCGGCTTCATCAAGAACCAGTGACATGATCTCAAGCTCTTTATTCTTCCGCATCAAGATGGCAGTATCAGCAGGATTTATCTCGCCTGTTTCTAGATGTGGAATGATATTTTTGTGCACAAATTCTCGATATATTTCTGCTTTTTCCAGTTTGTGATCATTTTCTGTACAATTGCGGAAATCAACCTGAACGAATCCATCATCTGGTTTCGCGCATTTAATCTCAGTATATTCCCAATCCTCTACAAATTTCAGTAATTCAGATTTGAAAAGTTTGTTCAACCAGTTCATCAGAAAGGGTTTACTGCGGTACGAGGTGGAAAGTGTATCATGAACTACCGAATCACCCAAGATCTTTTCAAAATCTGTCAGCAATTTTCTCTCTCCGCCACGCCAGCCGTAAATTGCCTGCTTTTCGTCTCCTACCACGATAACATTTCCATATTCTTTTTGCCCGATTCCACTGATAATTTCTTTCAGCATTGGGAAAAAAATACTCCATTGCAAGATACTTGTATCCTGAAATTCATCAATCAAAACAAACCGTGTATTGTAGGAAAGCTGCTCGTAAAACACATTCAACACATTCCCTTTATCAACAATGGAAAGTTGTGGATCATACAAAAAGCGGAAGGTGTAATAACTGATATCGGAATATGTGAAGATCTTATCCCGGAACTTGATCTCATCGTAAATATGCAGCACATCAGCAGCCAGAGAAATGATGTTGAACTGTTCCGTAAGGGCTTTATCAAAATAGAGAAAATCAGCTAAATTTGATTGAAGTTCTGAATACAATATTTTCAATTCCTCATTTTTGAGCTTACCACTATGATATAGTTTTTTCTTTTTATCAAAAATTAATTTGTAATTATTAGATAATAACTCATAATCCTTAAATACATCATACAAGCTTTCAGCTATATTGCTAGTTTCTAGTGTGGCAAAATCGATTGAAGATAAGAAAGATTCTTTAAAATCTTTTTGGAAATAATTTTCTAAAGGTGTAGGTTTAACTTTATTAAAAATCTCATTTTGCAGCAGATCCAGGAATTTCTGTAAATTAGTTTTGTATTTTCGATAAGCTTGTTCTTTCTCTGATTCAATATCTTGTTCATTTAAATCAGAGAGATCAATAAACTCAAAAAGCCAGCGATTTTCAATTATTTCCAAGATTAATTTTTTGAACTGATCTAGGTTTCGCCTTTTAGCTTGTAGAAAAATATTCTTATATTTATCCAGATTTTCATCTTGCAGGATACTCTCATAAATTTCCGGTAAAATTTCGTTATTGTTCTTGTTATCGATCGAAAACTCCGTGATGTTGTGAAAAGGTGCTATAATCCCGCTAAAGACCGTATTAACAAAAGAATCGATCGTACTTATCTTAACCGCGGATTTATTGGTAATCATGTTCTGGTAAACGGTTTGCAGGAAGTTCATCTCTTCCTTATTGAATTGAATCTCAGAATTTATATTCTTTCGAATGTTTTGTTTCAGTTCGATCCCTACTGCTGTATTGTTAACTATATCCTTTAACTGCAGGAAGATGCGTTCCCTGATCTCAGCAGTAGCTTTCTTAGTAAATGTGATCACCAGGATCTCATCAAAACTTATGCGGTATTTCAAGAGAAGATTAATAAATTCCAGAGATAAACGATAAGTTTTTCCCGTGCCTGCACTGGCGCGAATTACAAGAGTTTTTTCATTGTTGTCAGAAAAGAATTTGGAACTCATTTCAATTCTTCTTTCTTGTACAAATCTCTTCGCGTAATATCAATATTTTCGTATTTATCTTTCTTCTCAGCAATAACATAACCTGTATCTATAATTTGTTTCACCATATCTTCAATTTCTTCTTTCAATTCAATTCTTTTGGAGAGTTGTTTCATATCTTCCTGCTCAATGAAGAAAAGATAGGAATTTAACTGTTCGATGATTTCCGGAATATCTATAAGATAACAGATATTTTCATAGAACTGCAGCTGTTTACTATATCTTTTGGTTTTCTGGGGATCTACAGAACCAGTTTTAAAATCGAAAATGTACTTCTTATCTTCTGTATGAATTCGCAAATCGGGACGTCCTTTAAGATAAATATCCAGATTTTCGATTTTAGTAAATTCCCTGCTTTCACTTCTATCTGTTTCCGGGAAAACTATTATTTCCTGATCTGAAAGATTGAGGTCATTATGCAGTCGGTAGAAAAAGTTTTCTATACCATCAGCCAGCAGTGGCAGGAAAATTTTATGAAAATAATTATTGGAGAAATTATGTGGAGAGATATAGCGGAAATCACGATTGTACTGTAAAAAATGATCTATTGCCTGCTGGACGTAAAGTTTGGTGTTATAAATGAAGTTGTGTTTAAATTTATTGGATTGATAAACATCGATCAATCGCTTCCAAACCAACGTGATGATCTCATGGGCTATTGTTCCTATTAGTTTGGCACTGAAATCCTCACCAATCTCAGTATTTCTGTTTTTGATCCCATCTATAAATTCCAGGTAGAATTCAAACGGGTTTTTCTGCAGTTTATCCCATTTATAAAAACTCAGATTAATTTTGTTATTCTCAAAATCGTTTTTGTCATATGCAAAGGTAAAGAAATTATCTGGTAATTCTGATTTTTTTGGAATTATGAAATTCTTTGTTTCTGACAATTTTTCAAATAATTGTTTTTGGAGATTTGAAAAGTGAACAGGTTCGCATTCTTCAACTATATCATGTATTTTCAATTCTTCTATGAACGAACTGATCTCTACATTTTCTTCCAGATTACTTCGTGTAAAGGCAATTGCATTGCGGGAATTGCAAAGTAATCGGTAGAAATAGAATTTATCTCGCAAGGTGATATCTTCATAAGTTTTTAACCCAAGATCTTTTCGCTGATTTTCCGATAGCAAGAACTGCGTATGTTTCCTATCAGGTAAAATTCCTTCCACTAAATTCAGTATAAAAAGATTCTCAAACTCCAGGTCTCTTGTTTCCTGTAAAGTTGTTAAATCAAAACGAGTTTGAGGAGATTCAATCTCCAGCTTCAAGCACTTTGGTTTCAAATAATCCAAGAAAAGTTTCAGAAGGTTTTCAGATATTTTTTGCGGGAAAACTTTTTTCCAGTCTGTTACCAGCTTGATCTCTTCAATCGAAACAAAATCTGCTAACGACTCATAAAAGACCTCTACAAGATTGGATTTTACATTCAGATCTGAAAGCAGATAATCCAGATCAATGTTTGTTTGTAATAATTCTATCAATTCCTTTATTGATGTTGTTTTCATGAATTTAGTAATGAGTGAAAATATCTTCTCGAATAACGATAGAAAAACAGGTTTTCTAGTTTCGATCAGTTCCAGATCAAGGAATCTGAAATCATTATCGATCAATTCAAAGATAAAATTCCGAATAGCTTCCAGCTCTGTATTATCTTTAGTAAAATATTCCAAAAGACTATCAGAGGATACAAGTTTTAGAACCGATTGTAATGAAATGAGGAATGGTTTTCCATCCCATATTATGGAAGTCAATAATTCAGAGAAAACTTTAAAAAATCTGAAAAATCTGGTTTGGGAGAAATCATAAGATGCAGATCTTGAAAAGTAATCATGCGATAATAGATGAGAATAGGGCTGTTTTTCAAATTTGAAATCTATTATTGTGGCATGTTCAGTTTTTGTAAGTTCAGTAGCCATTTGAGCGATCATTTGCGTTTGATCTGCTGCAGTATGAACCTGCAATTTCTTCGAGATGAAAGGTTTGATATGACTTGCATTGAATTCAGGTAAGATCGTTATGTTTTCTTGATTAAAGCATTCAGTAGGAACTTGAGTTAGAATTACGACTTTATCCTCAAAATCAGTAAGAAGCTTCTTCTCAAAATTTGTGAAATAGAACTGGTTAACTACGATTATTTTGGTGAAATCTGTTTTTAAAGAATTTTCTGTAGAATGTGTGAAAAGTTTATCGTTAAAACCGATCTTTTGCAGGTGATTCTGATAGATTTGTTTTACCAAAATAAGATGTTCAAATGTATTCAGTTGCCAATCACCTGATGTTTGTTTGGCAGAAAGCACTTCAGTAATTGAATTATTTGAGACTAGCTCTTCCAATATCTCTTCCCAAAATCCAAAGAAATTATAGGAGAACTCAATTGACTGATGATATGATCTGATCTTAAAGAAATCTTTGGAGTCAGATGTTAGTGACTGATACAAAGCCAGAGTACGTTTTTCTTCTTTCAGGATTGGTGTGTCTGAAATAAAAAAAGATTCTTTCCATTCATCCATCGTGAGGAATTGATGATCACTGAAATCCCAGGTTGATTGATATAATTTCTGTGCTTCTCTTTTACTTTTACGAGTGGGGAATAGCAGTAGACATTTAGCACTGTCCATTTCTGAAAGTGCAGTTTGCAGGATGTTCTGATTGAGTGGAATGTGTTTGATCAAAATAAACCTTGTATCCAGGTAAGAAGAAGTATAATAACAAGTGCTGGTAACATATTCAGAACTCTGATCTTCTTCAATTCCAGAATTCTGATGCCTAAGCCAATTAATAGAATTCCACCAACAGCAGTGAGATTATTGATATATACTTCACTAAAATAGTTTCCCACAAGAGCAGTGAGCAGGGTGAGACCGCCTTGATAGATTAGAAGTGGAATTACAGAGAACATTACACCGATTCCCAGTGCTGAGGAAAGGGCAATGGCAGCAAACCCATCCATGATCGATTTGGTAAGCAGCAAGTTTGGTTTACCACCCAATCCTTCTTCGATCGCTCCCAGAATGGTCATTGATCCCATACAAAATAGCAGGAAAGCAGTTACAAGTCCTTCTGAAAATTTATCATCTTTACTATTCAGCTTTACTTTCAGTTTATCGCTCAGATTATCCATCCAGGTCTCTAATTTAAGTCCTTCACCTAATAAAGAACCTGCAATCAAACTAAGCACAATTATCAAATATGAATCGGATTTGAATGCCATAGAAACACCGAGGAAGATCGTGAAAATACTGATCGCTTGAAAAGCAATTTCAGTAAACCGTTTCTTGAAGCGGGAATGCAAGATCACTCCAATAATGCTTCCGATGATCACAGTCCCTACGTTTATCAACGTTCCTGTCATAATAATTTATATACCTTCTCGTTCCTAAGCTTCTGATAAGTAATTTTATTTCTTCTTATTTATTCTTGCAATTGTTTTCTGAATATAACTTGAAGCATCAGGAACTTTACAGGAGGTTTCACCCATATCCACATTTATTTTTCCCATTTTTTTTAAATCTTACATCACTTCTTGTATATTCATAATTTTTATCCTAACAATGTTTTCAGCATTTTTAACATTTCTCTCCGTTTACCGACTTTCTTCTGCAGGATTTTCATGTAAAGAGCTGCTGTAGTTTTTGGCGGTTTCGTTTCTTTATCTTTCTTAATTAATTTCATGGCTTCAGTGGGACAGGTCGTAACACATAATCCGCATCCAATGCATCTTCCCAGGTCAATGATAGCTTTTTTATTTTCAATTTTTATAGCTTCCATCTGACAGCGTTCTACACAGATACCACAACCTATACAATTGTCTGCAATTAATTCAGCGAAATAATTTGTAGCAAATAGTTCAGCAGGTTTGGAAAATTGCTTTGCAGCAGTTAAAACTCCACAACAGCAGCCACAGCATAAACAGATGCAAAATGGTTCCATTGTATTGCCCGGCTGCAATACCAGACCTTCTCGTTCAGCTCTATCCAGGATTGCAAGACATTCAGCTTTGCTAATCTCACGAACTTGTTCTCTGGCAGCGTAACTTTTACTACCGAACATCAGGCAGATCTCTATATCATCTGTTTGTTTACAAGGATTGCCAAGTAATGCCTCACCTTGTTTACATACACAGTTTGCTACCTGTATGGGTTTATCAACATTTTGTACAAACAGGCGCATATTATCATAAGTCTCGATCTTGTAATCTGGCGCCAGAGCTTTGAGATGGGGAGAAGTTCTAAGTTGTGGAATAGTAGATCTATAAAATTCTGCGGCAAATGCTTCGTCAAAATAATCATTCATATCCTGCATAAATTGGGGAGTAAGCTTATCCACATGATATTCGAACATACCGATTGCCAGCATAGCATTGGTATAACGCCATGATCCTTCTTTTCCAGAGCGTTCCAGACAACCATTCATGAACATTTCATGCAGATGTTCTGCCATTTCTCTTTCAGTCAATTCAATCTCAAATTTCTTAACAAATCTTTGCAGAACTTTGGATGGTATTTTAGCAGAAAGATTCAAACAAGAGGCAATTTTTGCCTGCAGAGGTGTGAACATAAATTTAAGGATTTTGATCTCTACACCGGATTCAGTTGCAGGCATACCTATTGGAAAATTATCCAAATGCTGCTGAAGTTTACGATAACCCTGCTCATCTGTTATTCTATTCATATTTTTATCCCATCATTCAATGAATTAAATTTGGTAATTTGCCGTTGAATTGTCAAAAGAATTCTATGAACTTGTCTGTAAAAGATAACTATAATAAATATCTATTTAACTTCTTCCATCAATTCAGCATAGTCATTCTTATAAGAATTCACTGCCTTAGAGACCGGATGTATTTGCATCTGATTACTACTGTATGGTTTCAGAAGAGATAAAAGCTCCTTTTTTTCATTTTCTTTCAACCATTTTATTTCATCTTCTCGTGATAAGATAACCGGCATCCGATCGTGAATTTCCTGCATTCTCTCATTAGCTATTGTTGTAATTATTGAGCAAGTTCTTAGAGTTGAACCATCAGGATGATACCATTCCTCCCAGATTCCGGCGAAACTGAAAAGTTTACGGTTCTGTAGATAAATAAAAAATGGTTGTTTAGCAGGTTTCTTCCATTCGTAAAAACCATTTGCAGGAATTAAGCAGCGACGGTATTTAAAAGCAGCTTTGAAGCTGGGTTTCTCAGTTATTGATTCAGAGCGGGTATTTATCATACGATAACCGATCTTGGGATCTTTTGCCCAAAAGGGAACTAATCCCCATTTTACAGGTTCAAGGATTTGCTTGGTGTGTTCAAACATAACGATAGGGATAATTTGCCCGGGTGCTACATTGTAGTTTGGACCTACCTCTCCTATTTCGTTTAATAGATCTGCGTAATCTTTAATTGCACTAAAACTACTATATAAGGCAAATCTTCCACACATTGATCCTCCAGTCAAATTCTGGTTGATAAGTTGAACTTATCAACCTAATTGTGTCCGCAAGTTCAACTTGCGAACAAGGTAATACATATTCTGTTTGCGAAATTCTCAAAGACAGAGCATTGAGTTACTATTAAATAACAGGCATCTCAGAACTAAAGAAAGAAAAAAATTCCTGTTCATCTCTTTTATCATTTTCCCATATCAAGTTTGAGACGCTGAGTCCTAAAAGTCTGATTTTACATTTAGGTCCCAATGTCTCTAAAAGTAATTTTCTTCCCAAATGATCTATTACCTCAACTTTATCAAATGGAACATCAAGCGTTTTACCTCTACTCACAAGATCGAAATTTGCATATTTGATCTTCAATGTCAAAGTTTTTGCTTTGAATTTTTTTCCCTGCATCTGTTTGCTTATCTTTTCACCGAGTTTATAAAGAATTTCCACCATTTTATTTACATCACTAATATCTTTAGCAAAGGTTCGCTCATGTCCCAAAGATTTTCTGATTCTCTCTGTTTTCACTTCTCGATCATCGATACCGCGAACAATATTGTAATAATAACTTCCAACCTTTCCAAAATGCTTCATCAACTCTTGTAAGGTTCGCTCTTTCAACTCTTTTCCAGTTCTTATTCCCAACATATTCATTTTTTTTTCGCTTGCTTTTCCAATACCGTGAAATTTTCCAATTGGAAGTTCTTCCAGTACTTGTCTTGCTTTCAAGGGAGTAACAACCATCAATCCGTCCGGTTTATTCATTTCGGAAGCTGTTTTAGCCAGGAACTTATTATAAGATACTCCTGCTGAAGCTGTTAATTTAGTTTTATTAAATATCTTTCTTCTTATTTCAATTGCAATCTGTGTTGCAGATGAAATATTTTTTTTGTTTTCTGTTACATCCAGGTATGCTTCGTCGATAGAAACAGGTTCAACCAGATCTGTGTATTCATAGAAAATTTCTCTCACTGATTCTGCAGCTTTTTTAATCTGATCAAAATTTGGACGAACAAATAAACCATGAGGACATAATTTATAGGCTTGAAAACTGGGCATTGCAGAATGAATACCGTATTTTCGTGCTTCATAATTACAGGTTGATACAACTCCACGGCTATTGGCAGGTCCTCCGCAGATCACAGGCTTATCTTTCACTTCCGGATGATCACGAATATAAACAGCAGCAAAGAATGCATCCATATCTACGTGAATAAGTTTTCTTATTCTATTCATATTGCTTTTACCACCGGAATATGTTCCCAACTAGTGGTATAACTGGGAGTAAGTTGTCTTCTTTTCATCTGCCATGGCTTTTTTATACCGGCAGAGGCATAGGTAAGCTGATGTGATCCCATTTTTTCGTTAATGTCATCCATGCAATCCATGATTACCTTTCGATTGTCATCCAAATATGTAGGTTGGAAAAAATCAAGCGGGGCTTTGCTTTGATGCATGATATCAGCAAGCATTACACCAACTTTTTTGTATTTATATCCCGGGCGATATATCTTCTTTAAAATTCTATTGGCAGCATGAATAAAATCCGGTGTATAGCCGGAGGGGAGAGGTAGACGTGCTCTAGCATAATTTGCATATTGTGGTTCATTCTTAAATCTATTTGTGGTGAGAAATACTATAATGAGTGAAGCTACCTGGTTTTCAGAGCGCAGCTTTTTTACAGCTACACTACAATATTCGGAAGCTGCTTCCATCAAATCCTGCAAATCAGTCACTGGATTTCCAAATGACTTGGATGATACGATTTCTTTCTTTGGTTTTATATCCATTTCCAGATCGATACAGGATATTCCACGCAGCTCCTTCACCATTCGCAGCCCAACGATCGTCATTTTTTTCTGTATCCATTTATCGGGAATTTGAGTGAGTTCATACGCATTTACGATCCCGTTACGACGTAGCATTTTAGCATACTGCCTTCCTACGCCCCAAATATGTTCCACCTCAACCCAGCGCAATACTTTATCTCTGTCAGGATGGTCAGTAATGTCAAAGACACCTTCTGCAAAATTGTGCTTTTTGGCAAAACGGTTTGCAATCTTTGCCAGGGTTTTAGTAGGTCCGATACCAACTGAAACAGGTAATCCGGTATGTTGCCAAACGGTTTTCTTTATCTGTTTGCCATAGTCAGTCAGATTTAGATGATCGAATCCTGATAGTGCAAGAAAGGCTTCATCAATAGAATATATTTCAAGATCGGGTGTAAACATTGATAATGTGTTCATAACCCTGGTAGACATATCACCATATAATGTGTAATTTGAAGAGAACATTTTGATATCATTTTCTTTTATTAGACGTTTATTTATTTTGAAGCCTGGAGTTCCACGACTTATTCCAAGTTCTTTCAGCTCTTTGGAAAGTGCTACAATGATCCCATCATTATTGGATAAAATTCCTACCGGCTTATTTTCAATGTCAGGGTTAAATACTTTTTCACAGGAAGCATAAAAACTGTTACAATCAACTAAAGCAACGGTATTCTTTGACATAATCAGCTCATTTTATGAATAGAATAGATAACGACTCCCCAAATATGAAAATTTATATCGCGGGTTATTTCAAGCGATTCAAATTCAGGATTCTCAGGTGCCAGAAACCATTTGCCATTTTTTTTATAAAGTCGTTTTACTGTAAGTTCACCATCAACTATTGCGATAACTATCTTTTTATGAGTCGCTTCTATAGCTCTATCAACAATGAGAATATCTCCCGGATAAATCCCTGCATCCACCATAGAATATCCTTCTACTTTTACAAAATATGTTGCTGAAGGATGAGAAATTAGATGTTCATTCAAATCTAGATTTTCTTCAATATAATCCTGTGCTGGAGATGGGAAACCAGCAGGTACTTCATTTCCCAAAAGAGGTCGCGGCAGGGAAGTAGATATCTTACAATTAAAAATATTTGTAATGATATCATTTGCTTTTTGTTTTGATAAATTAATTCCCATGATCACCTCCCTTATCTCTTATATATTACACTTCAAAAATTAACTATATGGTTAAGATGTCAATATAAAAATTAACTAAAAAGATAAAGATGTGGAGTAATGGTTATAATAATTGTTAGTAAATAATTACAAGAAGTAAAATTCTTGACATTGCGAATTACGAACTTACAAATTGTTTCATTAATGAATTCTGCATAATTAGCAGAAAATAGAGTGGAATTGGAAAATTTATAAGTAGAAAAAAACAATAAAAAGGAGAATATTCATGGAAAATCAAGAAAATTATGCTGTTAAAGTTGGAGATTGGGTTGGAACTTTATTGGTTACAATGATACCAATAGTTGGTCTTATTATGCTGTTTGTTTGGGCATTTGATAGTAGCTCAAATCCAAGTAAAGCAAATTGGGCAAAAGCACAATTAATTTGGAGTGCTATTTTCATTGGTATCTTAATATTGATATCAGTTGTTTTTGGTGCTACAGTTTTTACTCTTCTACATGAGAATCTTCAATAAATTGCTTTGATCAATTAAATGTCATTTATTTTATTGTGCAAAAATAAATCGATGATATAAATAAAATAATAAGTTAAGTAGAAAAGTAAAATGATACTAAAGGTATTTATTCATAAATATCAATCAACCTAAGTAAAATTCTTGACACTGTAGATTTGCAATCTACTTTATGTCTAAATAAAAAAGGAGGAAGAAAATATGTTTTGTAGAAATTGTGGGAAAGACGTTCCTGAAAATGCAGAAGTTTGTGTAAATTGTGGTATGAAACCATTGATGGGAAAAAAGTTTTGTCAAAATTGTGGTGCAGAAACAAAAGAAAATCAAGAAGTATGTACAAAATGTGGTGTGAAATTGAAATCATCTATGGGAAAAGGAGCTAAAAGTAAATTAGTTGCTGGTTTATTAGGGATCTTCTTAGGATGGCTTGGTATTCATAAATTTTATCTAGGTTATACAGTACCAGGTATTATTGTGCTCTTAATCTCAATTATCGGGGGATTGCCCACTATTGGTGGATCAATTTTAGTTATGTGGATATTTGGCCTTATTGAGGGAATAATATATTTAACAAAGTCAGATGAAGACTTTGATGAGCTATATGTACAAAACAAAAAACAATGGTTCTAAAAAATATTTTATAATTGTTTAAGCACCGCAGTTTTGCGGTGCTTTTTTTATTTGTGATTAGACAAAAATTTAGACGCTAATAATAAAAGCTTAAATACATAAAAAGAAAGGTAATGACTATGACTGAAGAACTGAAACGTGGTTTTGCAAGTGATAATAATGCAGGAATTCATCCTGAAGTATTAGAAGCTATACAAAATGCAAATATTGGACATTGCATTGGATATGGAGATGATATTTATACATCTGAAGCAATTGATAAAATAAAACAACAATTTGGGAAAAATATTGATATTTATATTACCTTTAATGGTACCGGATCGAATGTACTGGCATTAAAAATGCTGACTGAATCATATAATTCAATTATCTGTGCAGAAACTGCTCATATCAATGTAGATGAATGTGGTGCACCTGAGAAATTCACCGGATGTAAACTACTATCAGTTCCAACCGAAAATGGAAAACTTACAGTTGAAAAGATAAGATATCATATGCATGATTTTGGTTTTGAACATCATGCGCAACCTAAAGTGATTTCACTTGCCCAAGTAACAGAATTGGGAACTGTATATACTAAAAATGAAATAGAAAAAATAACTGATTATGCACATGAAAATGAAATATTTGTTCATATGGATGGAGCTAGACTTTGTAATGCTGCCGCCAGTTTGGGTAAAGAGCTCCGAGAAATTACAGTTGATGCCGGGATTGATGTACTTTCTTTTGGTTTAACCAAGAATGGTGCAATGAATGCCGAAGCTGTAATATTTTTTAATAAAAAAGTATCTGAAAATTTTAAATATTATCGTAAACAAGGTATGCAATTAGCTTCTAAAATGAGATATATGTCAGTGCAATTTAATACTTTACTCTCAAATGATCTTTGGAGAAAAAATGCAGAACATGCTAACAAAATGGCTACTATCTTGGCTGAGAAAGTTTCTAAGTTTCCCCAAATCAAGATAACTCAAGAAGTTCAGTCAAATGGTGTATTTGCCATAGTTCCAACTGAAATTATTTCAAAATTACAAGCTGAGTTTTTCTTTTATATGTGGGATGAAGGAAGATCAGAAGTAAGGTGGATGACTTCTTTTGATACTCAGATTGAAGATATTGAAGAATTTATGTTATTATTAAAAAAGCTATTAAACTAAAAAAAAAGACCGGGAATCCGGTCTTTTTTTTTATTGATAATCAATATTATTTATCCATAAACAATTTATTTGATCTTTGCATATCCTTTCTTTCCTTGTCAATTTGCTCGTTAGTTGGAATCATAAACTTCTTCCTATCGTTAACATGATCAACAATTTCAGCTTTTATAATAATGATCATTTCTCTTATAGTTACAGTTTCAGTTTCATATCCAAAAAGGTATTTAAGTCCAAAAAACCACCAGGGAAGATCTTTTAGAATTGGTATTCCACCTCGACCAATTTGAATGTCCTTATCGTAAAGTCCACCAATTACAGTCTCTTCGCCATCAAATAATAAGACGTCTGTATTAGATTTGCTTTTATCAATAATAGTTGAAAGATCACCTGGTATTGCAGAACTTTTTTCAACTTCCACATTGAGATAAATAGCTTCTCTATCATCTTCCACTAATACTTCGGGAGTTACTTGCATGATAATACCGGTTTCAAAGAATTTCTCTGTTGTATTCCCGGCTTGATCAAGTGTTTTTACAGAGAAGTCTTGTCCAACTTGAATAAAACCTTTCTTTTTGGATAGTACTGTTATGCTTGGTCTGGCAATTATTGTACCTTTCTGATTAGCTTCAATAATTTTTAGCAATGTCTCAAGACCAATTGTGATATCTCCAGATTGGAAATTTCTCTTAAATCCTGCACTAAGAATATCCGATGATAAAGTACTTGTTGTATTTAAATTTATATTAGCCTCGACCTCTCCACCGATGAGAGTTGTCCAATCAATACCAACTTCACTGGTAAGAGATTTGTCAGCTTTGAAGAAGATCGCACTTATTCGTACTTGTCTGGTTGATGCAGTTATCTTCCCTTCTGATTCAACTTCCTGTCCACTTTCATCTACAATAATATCAGCATCTTTTACAACAAAGGTAGCTGGACGTTCTTCTAAAACAAGATTATGAAACCTTGTTATCAAATCCAGTGCATCTTTCCATTGTAGACTTTTAATGGGAATTCCTATTGGATTATTAAAATTGCTTGTATTCAAAATATTCTTTCCCGCAAAATCTAAAGAAAGATATTCAATAGCTTTAAGGGCAGCAACAAAATTCGTTTCGCGGGATATTGTGATTAATTCTTCCTCAGGGATATCTTTGATATTCTGTTCCTGACCAAATAAGGTAAGAACAAAACAAAGGAGAATAAGAAGGATAACTAATTTTTTCATTTTGATTCCTCTTTTAATTCATTCAAATAGATCTTTTTATTTTTAGCTACACCAATTTCATTCAATAAGAATGTTGCATACTGCTCTTGCCAGTTAATAGACTCAAGAGTTCCATATGCAACTTTATCACCCAATTCAAGTATGTGTATTCTTCCAATACCGTCTTTCATAAATACTTTGTTGGGTGTTAATCCGATCATTCCGGAAGAATTCAAATCTAAGAATTCTTGGTCATTATCAATTGGTATTGGTGCATGGATTCTGGAATAGAAAGGATCATAATTAATGGTTTTTTGTTTTAATTTTCTAAAAGGTATATTATTCATTTCAGATGCGCTTTCTTCAAAATATGCATTAAGAACAAGGGTGAAGCTAACGTTTCCTGTTGAAACATCATCTTCAACTTCTTCATTGATCTTAATTGATTCGATAACATAGAGCATATATTGGCTTTCAATCTGATAAATAAAAGTATAGAATGAGCGTATTGGTGCAATTCCTCTAATTGTAAAAGAATAAAAACCAATATTTTCAACTTTGCTTAATCGATTATATATAAAATTGAATTTTACATCAGAACAAAAATTATCGCTAATATCCAACAGATATTTATAAGTTATCGTTGGATCATTTTTCTGAGGAATAAGTTTACTTTCTCTTTGAACCTTTTTTTCAAGATCCTTTAAGGATTTAATAAAAAGATCTTGATCCTTCATATCAGGATTAGCTGCTTTTAATTCATTCAATTGTTTTAAGTTATTATCATATGAAACTTTTATTTTCTTTATTTTACTAACTGAAGAGGTATTCCCAATTATAAAACCAGTAATTACCAGGACTAATAAAATTGAAAGAATCAATGAATTCCTTAATGCATAGTTCATATCACTTACCTTTAATCTTATCTAACTTATATTTTGCCGCTTTTGATAGGTCATTATCAGGATATTTTTTTATTAAAGTATTCCAGTACTTTGTTGCTGAAGTCATATCATTTTCTTTTTCAGCACAGTTACCTAACATGATAAGTGCATCAGGAGATTTATTGCCCTTTAAATTATAAACCATCTCTAATGTCTTTTTTGCTTCGGGAAAACGATTTAACAGGTATAAACATTCACCAATAAAATATTTAGCATTATAAGATAAATTATGTTTAGGATGAGCTTTTATAAATTCGCTAAATTGATTTAATGCATCGTTAAAATTTCCTGAGAAATATACAGAAAGTATTGTATCATATTTCTCACTGATCTCTATAGATGTTTCAGTTACTTCTTCTGTAGTTGGTTTTTCTTCATCCTTTTCTACATTTGTTTCTACTGGTTCAACAGTTTCTACGTCTTGTTCACCTATTTCTTTCCAAGATTTTGGATCAGGGTAACTACTTGAAATATTAAATTTCCAGATTATATGTCCCTGGTCTTCATTTTTTGCTACGCTTGTTATCTTGCTTTCAGGAAAGAGCTGAGAAAAAGCTATTACTGCTCTTCTATTTGTTGTATAGCCATCAACAATAAATCCATCTTTTTTGCTAGAAATATCACTAATCCAGCTTAATCTGTTTTTATTTAAAGATTTGGAATACACATCAAGAATATGATTCCATTGATTATTTTTTCCTGTTATTTTATCTACTTTGACCAGATTTTCTTGTAATTTAGTTAATTTAGTTTTAATTTCATTGAGTCTTTTTATTAACTCACGATTTTTAGTAAGTTCTCTTTCTATTCTATAATTCTCTTTTCCATATTTAATAATATCTTGTTTTAATTCCAGATTTTTAATTGTTCCTGAAAATGCAAAATAAAAGATTGCCGCTAAAACTAAAAAACCATGCCAGGCAATTTTGAAATATTTCTGATTTTCAATTACCTTACCTGGTAGTAGATTTGTAGTGCTGAAATCTTTATGCTTAGTGTCTAATGTCTTCCATGCTAATTCGATTGGAATAGCAAATCTGGCGATCTGTTCAGGGGTGATCTTATTTTCATGTCCTTCCTGAACGGCAAGTTGATTTAGTTCGATTCTTGAAACATTATCGCCCTCATGAGCAGCAGAACGGAAATATTCTAGATCATCATCATTTGTTATATCTCCAGCTAAGAGAATGTTTTTAGAAATTGGGATATTTGATATATCTTGTTCTAGTAATATTTTAGAGTAGATAATTTCTCGCATAGAAACTTCATCAGTGTCAGGAACAATTATGGGAAATATCTTTATAAATGTTCCATTTTTTAGAACAATTCCAGCTTTATAGTCAAATCCGATATATAAGACTAAGACATATTCATCTTCCGAAAAATCATAATTATGATTAACAACATTAATTAAAGAAATCTCATTTGTATCAATATATTTATAGAAATATTTTTCTTTAGATAATATAAGATTAATATCTCTTAGAGCATGGAATAGCTTGAATCTTCCAGTATGAACAAAAGCAATTCCTGACTTATCATGACTTAAAATATAATCAAAAGAATAATTCTTTGCTTTAATTTCCTCTTTTGTCAATAACTCTTCAAGAAGTCGTTTTTGAAGATTTTTTGTACCATAAGATGAGTCAAATTGGAAATAAGATATCTGCTCTTCGTTTGCATTAAAAGATATTTTACCTTTTTCAAGTGGAAATTCTTGTAGGAAATTCTGAAGATCACGCAACCCAGGCAACATATCATCATTTGTAGAATCATCGTAACTATCAGAACGATCAAATTCTGATAGTTCCGGCAAAGAAAAATTATCTTCTTCTTCTTCGGATAACTCTGGAATTTTTATCTCATCTTCTATTTGCTCTAAGGGTTTAATAGTCTCCTCTGAAGGCTGTTCTCCCTGACGAAATAGAACGGAAGATAAAATGGTTTCTTTCAAATTTTGAACAGTTACAACACCATTAATAAGAGCAAGTTGAGCTATTTTAACTTTAAGCCCATCTTTATAAATCCCAAAAGCAATTATTTCTTTATTTTTAGCCATTATGAATCTCTCAAGCAGAGTAAAGCAACAAATGTTTCATACGCTTTTTGTTGTTTGCATAATTCATTGCTACTTCCTTTGTTATAACACCTTTTTTATAATTTGTAAATAACTCTTGTTCCATAGAGATCATACCTTTTCTTTTACCTTCAGTTATCATTTGGTATATCTCTCCAATATTTTTGTTTCTTATTGCTGCTTGAACTGATGAATCAACAGAAAGAATTTCTTTAACCATAACAAGTTTACCGTGTTTATCTGGCACTAATTTCTGTGAAATTATAATTTTTAGAGTATCAGCAAGACGGAATCTAACACGTTCTTGTTCTATCGGTGGAAATTCAGCTACAATTCTATGAAGACTATCAATTGCTGAGCTAGTATGTAATGTTGAGAAAACTTTATGGCCACTATCTGTTGCTTCAAGTACAGTAGCAATTGTTCCTGGATCTCTCATCTCACCAACAACTATTATATCAGGATCTTGTCTTAATGCTTGGATGGTACCTTCCTGAAAGCTTATTACATCTTCACCAATCTCTCTATGTCTAACTATTGACTTTGCAGATTCATGTACATATTCAATTGGATTACCAATTATGATGATATGGGCGTTATTTGATTTATTATTCATATCAACTATTGAATCCAATGTACTGCTTTTTCCTGAACCAGTAATACCAGTGACTAAAAACAATCCTGATTTTTCATATTTTAAATTAAAACGCTGATGAATTATTTCTGGAAAATTGAGTTGTTCAATATCAAAAAGTTTTTGATTAATTCTACGAAAATTCGCAACTAATGTATTACTTTCATAATAAATATCACCACGAAAACGACTTTGTTTTTCTCCTTCCTCAAGAATCAAACCTATAGATATATCAACATTTTTGTTATTAAATAACATTACTTTCTGATCATCACTGAGAATACTCAGCAAAATTGCAGTTACCTCATCTTGATCGAGGTTAGGTACCTTATCTGAAGGTGCTTTTGTACCAAAAACTCTATACCATACTTTATTATTCGATCCTGGTCCACCGAAATCAATGTCAGATGCTTCTATGTCTCTCATGTGACGCATTAAAGATCGCAGGCATTCATATGATTCTTCTTTCCAAGAATTATTAAACGTAATCATTTTGTTAATGTTTTGAAATCTTGTTGTCCCCGTAAGGTATTCACTTAATGATACTTGCATCTCAGACAAAAATGATAAACTCATACAAACTCCAGAATTATTTTCCAAATGCTACTATACAACGTCAATAGAAATGTTTTATAATTATCATGTCAAGTATATTTTGTTAACTGTTTAAGTTTTATAGAGATATACGAATATTGATAAAATAATGAAAAGGAGATAGATTAGTGTAACACACTAGAATGTAAGAAGATAACGAAATAAAAAATAATAATTACATTTTTTATAATTTAGATAAAAAATATTAGATTTAAAATTTCAATATAAATTATTATTTTATAATAGATATATTATTCTCCGGTTACTAGTTTTAACATTACGATTCGTTGTACAGATTTTCTCCATTTGAAGAAAGTGCTGTTTACAAGATTGATCATGAATCGTTTTAATAATTTTTCACCCTTATAAGCAAAGAAATCGAGTATTTTTTTCCGGTTGAAGTATCTTATCTTGACATCCGTTTCTGCTCTAAGCGTAACAAAAGTTGACCCAGTAAGTATAAAACTTTCTTCACCTATTGAATCCCATTTTTGCAAATAATCTATAGTTGTATTGTTTAACCAGACTGATACTTCTCCACTTTCAATTATTATTATTGATCCTGAGTTATCATCACTGATTGGAATATCTGCACCCAGCTCATATTTTTTTATTCTACCTAAAGCCATAAAATCTACTTTATCTTCAGGAGAAAAACCATGAAGAATGATTGGCTCTCCTTTTTGAATTGTGTCAGAGCCAGGCTCAAATGCTTTTTGCAATGGGCCATAAAGATCTTCTGAATGTTGTACACCATTTTTAACAACTTCAAACAATTCCTCTGAATTAATTGGTTTTGAAAGATATTGGAAAGCACCTGCATGTACTGCTTTAACTGCTCCATCAATACTGGAAAATCCAGTAAGAATCACTACTACAGCAAGCGGCTGTTTATGCTTTATCATCTTCATTAATTCGAATCCACCGATCCGAGGCATGGCCATATCTATTAAAAAAAGATCGAATACATCAAAATCCATTTTATCAAGAGCATCTTGACCGTCCACAGCAAGAGTGACTTCATATCCTTCTTCTTCTAATAGTTCTTTACATAACTCCCGAATTGTCTGTTCATCATCAACTATTAATATATGCTTTTTCATATTTCTTCCTTTTCCTTGTTACGTTCATCCTGAATTAGATCCAATTGTTTTAGTTTCTGAAATTTCATTAAAATATCATTAATACTATTAATAGCTTCAGTCATTTGATTACCTGATTTTTCTAATTTCTCATCATTATAATCATGCGCAGCTTGAATAATTCTGCGAATTGATAAAGATATAATAGTTAGCGGATTATTCAAGTCATGATCTAACCCGGCAATTGTAGCTGATTCTTGCACAACTTCCTGATATTTATCAAGAAGTTCCTTATTTGACATTAATTTTGCCTCTTTGTCAGATAACGCAATTTCCTGATCACTTAAAAATGTTTCGTATCTTTTCGAAGCTGTAGAATAATGTTTCATAATATTGCTTATATAACTAGCAATAAATGCAATCCCACTAAAAAGTCCTGTATAGGAGATCAAGAATATGGTTTGAGTAGGAATATCAGCATTATATTCTGTACCATTAATTGGAGTCAACCAGCCAAAATTGTATATCAAAATCAATATTAGCAAGCTCATGCTGCCTATCATTGCTGCTAGAACACCCCCAGAATTTTCTACGGCCAAACTGGCAGTAATTACTGCAATTAAGTAAATCCATACAAAAGAGCTTTCCAGACCACCGGTAAGATGAACAACAACAGTTGCGAATACGATATCAAGGACTATTTGTAATGAACTGAACAAAGTAGTCGTTTTTATTATTTGAAGATAGAATAGTATATTAAGAATACATATACCAACGAATGTAGCAACAAAGATTATAATAGGATATGTTTGATTGATCTGTGTAACCCTGAGTATACCAATTGCAAATAAAATAAGAACAATAAACCAGCGTACCTTTGACCACCATTTATAAGTTTCTATTTCATGATTAAAAGTGCCATTCTTATTCATATTTTCTCCAAATTGATTTAATTATCTTCAAACATACTAATGATTTTAAGTTCATAATCTATGTCTAATGATGCATCAGAAAATGCCTCGAGTATTGCATCAAAATCGTAAGTTATTTGACAGTTACCGAGTACTGTTACATCCTCAATTTCACCATACTCTATTCCACCTTCGCAGTAAATTGCACCATCGAAACCATTATTACCATTAATGAATAACGTTCCGGTAATCCACATTATTCCTTCGAACGAACCTCCAGAAAATTGGGCATCACCATCAACGATGAGTATTCCACTTCCTTCCCAGCTAGCCGTTGTAACCTTCAATTCACCGGAAGGATTTGCAAATGAAACCCATGTTATGTCTTCAATACCTGCGGGATTATTTGGTGGATCAACCATGTGGGTATTGGCAATAGCTTCCATTTGCACTTTCGATATTCCAAATAGATCTTCAAAAGATAATGGAGGGTTAGCATTTGTAATAAGTTCTCCAGTAATATCTGCGCTACCACCTACACTAATATCTCCATTTGAAGACATAGCTGATTGGGCATAAGTAGGAACCCTGTACACTATAGCACTACTCTTATGATGCAATGTTTCATTACCGTTTTGATAGGATGCGTATGAACTTATTTCTAAAGTATCATTTGTTGCATTTGATATGTATTGGATACTATCTATGATACTATCCATAACTTCAAAATTTGTAAACGTCTGGGTATTAATTCCCGGAGATATTGCTATAGATTCATCGCTGATTTTATTCATCCCATATATAAGAGCCTCGCGACAAAGTGCTTTTGCTTGTATTTCTGCAAGGTTACTGGATAATAGCTCAGGAACTTCTTCTGCTCTATCTTGAACCGAAAGTATAATTAGTACGAAAATTGAACCTATCACTAATAATCCGACTATCAACAATTTACCCATAAGCTAGTCTCCTGTTTATCTTTGTTTACAAATCAATTACTCCAATTTAAGATAGTAATTGTAGGACCAGAGGTTATATTGTATGTACTTAATAATGTTTGTACAATAGTTTCATCATAATAAATATCACAATTTCCAGTAACTTTGGCTTGTTCAGGAGGGTCGCTGTTAACAAAAACTGATCCTCTTATAAGCCCATTACCAGATACCATGAATCTCCCGTCTTCTACCCAGATAATCCCTTCAAAAGTACCACCTGTCATTTGAAAATCTCCATCAACTACTAGGATACCGCTACCTGTCCAATGATGATTAGTAAAATGAACACTATTACTACCTGTAGTGCTAATATAAGTAACACCATCCACAGGATTCACATTATTAGGTGGATCAAGGTAATCGTGGTCAGCTATAGATTTCATCTGCGCCAGAGTCATACCAAAAATAGTTTCAAATTCTAGTTCAGCTTCTTCCTCAATGTCTCCTACTACTGTTGAATGTCCTGTAATACTAAGTTCTTGTGCACAGGTTATGGCGTTGCTAAAACCATTTGAAGAAGAATATAAAATCTTAGCATTACCCTGATATTGTGAGGGTGCACCATTAACATTAGCTGTAACATATGAAGTTATTTGTAGAGTGTCACTTGTCCCAACCATTACATATTTAATACTGTCTATCGTTCCATCCAGAACATTAAATCCTGAAAATGATTGAGTTAACTCAGAACCACTAATTGATAAGCTTCCTTCGTTCAACTTTTTTATACTGTACATAAGAGCTTCGTTGCTTAAGGATTTAGCTTTAATCTCAGATAGATTGGAAGATATCAATTCAGGAATATCAGTACTTTTATCTTGAATCGAAACTACAATAGTTGCAAAAACTGCGCCCAACATTAAAATCACAATTATTAATAACTTTCCCATAAAAACCTCCCGTTATGTTTTTATTTATAAATACAAATTTTTAAAATATTTCCAAAATACTATATGATGTCTTATTAATCTTCTATCTATATCCGGCTGATAAGTATCATAGAAAAAAGTAAGACTAACTTCAACAGAACGAATCAAACCATGATTTGATTCTGGAGAATTGATTACATTATTATTCATATCAATATATGTAATATCCAATGTATCTGCCATCCAGAAAGGACCCAAGATAGGATTTGACATATTGTCTTGATAAACATATAAAGGAAAACCATTACTAGTTTCGTTTTCCTGTACAAAATAGAAGGTATTGACAATAGAGGCTGGGCTATTTTGTCCGAGAAATTTGAAACCTGTAGAAGTAGCTTCAATGATCGGATCAACAGATGATGAAACTCCCGCACCGACTTTGGATAAGATGCTTTCAATACCTGGTTGATCAAATGTTCCGGTTTTCCGTCCTGTTATCAAATCTTCAGACATCTTGGTTAAACCAATTTGTAGCTGAGTATTATAGCTTATCACCTGCATATTAAAAAGTGAAGTAAATATCATTAGAAGAACTAAGCTTCCTACAATTGTTGCACCTAATACATCTAATAAACTCGACATTATCAAAATCCTCTATAAAAAAAAACTTTACTAAATGGGAATGCTAATGTTCCAATATATAATGTGTCCATAGTTGTAGAGAGACAATTCATTTGTATATCCACTCTTTGAAATAATGTGTCAGCAGATGGTGAATTTCCCAAACTATCACAATAAACTGAATTTATTTGTACATTGTAAATTATATCATTTACGGTTAGTATTTCGCTCATATTTGAATAAATTGAATTAATAGCTGAAAAATTAAAAATAGGTGGATCTCCTAATAATTCTGCTTCGATCCGCTGGAAATACCTGTTAGCTATCTTTTGTCCTTGCAGGAAAAGTATATTATCATACACCATTCCAGATTGATCAAGCACTACATTATATGTGTTTATAAGCATTGTTGAAAAAAGTGCTAAAGCTAATAAGACTAATAACATTTGGATGTTCATGATCTAATCCTCAGATGTTGCATAAGTTATTTCTGTTACAGAAGTCAACCCAGTACGAATTCTATCTATACCGGAATCCATCAAAGATAACATTCCCTGGCTTTCTGCAATTTTTCGAATGGCGTTTTCATCAATTTCATCACCAGAATCAACAATTGCTTTTCTTACCTCAGGTGTAAAGTACAATGCTTCACAAATATTAGTTCTGCCTTTATATCCATTATTACATTTTTTACAACCTTCTCCAGCTTCAAAAATTTTACCTGATTCAAGTTCCTTTTCTGTAAATCCCAATTCTAATGCAGCTGGCCACCTTTCTTTAGAAATCGGTCGTCTGCAATTCGGGCATAGTTTTCTAACAAGACGTTGGGCAACAATAATATTAATTGCATAAGCTAAAAGAAAAGTTTCTACACCCATTTTGTACATACGTGAAATTGCACTTGGAGCATCATTAGTATGCAAGGTGGAAAATGTAAGATGCCCTGTATTAGCCAGTTTTATTGCTATTTCTGCTGTAATTTTATCACGGATCTCACCAACCATGACAATATCAGGGTCATGACGGAGAATAGAACGAATGGCAGAGTCAAACGTAAATCTATTTCCAATTTTCAATTGTCTAGCACCCTTGATATGATATTCAACAGGATCTTCGCAAGTAAGAACATTTACAGAAGGATTTATAACATGATATAGAGCAGCCATAAGTGTTGTAGATTTACCACTACCTGTTGGTCCTGTAACTAGAATAATACCTTTAGATTTAGTAATAGATTTCAAAAAATCACTTTCAGCTTTAGATTGAAAACCAAGCTTTCTCAAATCAGTAATAACATTTCTATCATCAATGGTTCTAATAACAACACTTTCAAAACGTCTCTCATATTCAGATGAAGTAATTGGAATGATAGATACTCTGAAACGAATTAAATGATCATCGATGACTCTTTGCATAAATCCGTCTTGAGCAGTATCTCTTTCAAAACGGTCTACACCAACAGCTCTATCTTTCACAACAGCAGAGATTGCTTCAGGCGAAGTTCTTTCTTGTCTATGCCATTGAATTAATTTACCATCTACTCTGAAAAAGAAATCTACAGATGATCGGCGATAAGGTATTATGTGAATATCACTTGCTCCTTTACGTACGGCTTCTATTAAACAGCCTTCAAATAAATTAACAAGCAAGCTTTTATTAATCTCATCGTCAAGGGCGTATTCATCAATTTCAGATCTTGATTTTGATTCATCCATTTCCTCAATCTGTTCTTCAGCTTCTTGTAAAAGATCTAAGAATTCATTTTTTTGAGGAGCAATAAGAGCAATTAATTCTTCTAATGTCTTTAATTTGCAATATACTACTTCATACTTCTTGTATTCCGAATCAATTGGTATTTGTTCAGTAATCTTGTCTGTTGGATCGGCTGCAAGAACTATAAGTGTGTTTCTTCTCCCATAAGCAATTTGGTAGGGGAGAACTTTTTTATATAATAAAGATTTTTTGAGATCATCAGGAAATTTCTGTAAAATCTCTTTTGTATGTTTTATGTTAGTTTTATCAATTTTATTTATATCAATCTCTATTGTACGAAATGCATATAATTCTGCAAGTAAACCATAGATAGCATGATGATTGATTTTAAAATCATCTACGAGAATTTCTCCCAAACTTCTCGGACTTACCGGATCTTCATCAGCTTGAATTATAAGTGCTTTTTCCAGGATCTTTAGATCGACAACCTCTTTTTTTTAATAATAATTGACCAAACCTGGATTTTCTTATCAAAATATCTCCTTAATTTACATACCTGGTGTATTCGGTGAGATCATAGCAACTTCAGATGAAACAATTGTTAGAAGTGTGATAACGAGTGCTACGAACATACCTATAAATACTTGAATAGATTGAATAATATTGTCCATTTTATAAGTTGTCTCTTTCTCATAGAAAGTAGCTATCTGTTGTGCAGATTGAAGAATGTTTCCAGATTCGGTACCGGTTTTTAATCGGCTTAATGTGCTTTGATTGAAAACATCAGCTTTCTCTAGTGCGGGAACAAGCGACATACCTTCTTTAAGCATGAGCGGTAAGGCGATATCCTTAACTCCTATTTCTATATATTTATTTTTACAAGCTTCAGCAGAGGCTGTTAGAGTTTCAATATTATTTTCAGCTCCGGAATAAATTGCGGAAAATACTCTAAAGAAAATTTCAATACTTTGTTTGTGCATGAGATGACCCATTACAGGTAATCTTATAAGATGTTTATCACGCCAGTACATTCCTTTTGGAGTACGCCACCAGAGTGCAGTTACGATAATTGGGATTATTATTATCAAAACTACCCACCACCAGTTTACAGCGAAAAAATCACTAATGTCTAAAGTGACTGCAGTCATTGGAGGTAGATCAATGCCAAATCTGAGAAACATTTTTGCTGTATCAGGGAATACCTTCACAATGTAATATAGGACCGCTCCAAACATTGCTAATACGGTAAATGCAGGCATCAATAAAGCGGAGCGTAGGCTTTTTCTATATTCCATTTCGCGCTCCATGAATTTTGCTGTTGCATCATAAACTTCAGCCATATTACCAGATTTTGTAGCCAATCCAAGCATATAAGCCGGAAATTTTCCAAATACATCCTGGTGTTTTGCAAATACCTCAGTTCCTTCCTTTCCTTTTTTTAATTCACTTTCGATCTTCTTTAAAGATTCTTTTAGAGTGAGATTTGACTCTTCATCTGCAAGCATCCGTAAGATCTTATCGTAACTCATTTTTTCTTTTAAAAGAAAGGAACTCAAGTTTACAAACATAAGTATACTGGCAAAAGGAGGTTTTATTTTGATATCAATAATAGCTTTTTCAATTTTTGCATTTTTATAGCCCATATTAATCAGGGCACGGCTTACCTCACCTTTTGTAAAAGCGAATTGTCTACCTTTGACCTTTTTCCCATTTGGTAATTTTAGATTGTATAAAAATAAACTTCTTTTGAGTATGGAATTAATTCTGATCTTGTGTTTTTCAGAAAAGTCTTGGACTATCTTTTTAGCTTTGCTCATACTTGAAGCTAAAACAATACCTTGCACGCCCTTACCGTCGCGCGTGATACCTTGATACCTAAATTCATATTGCATATGTTATCCTTAACTCAAAGATTATTAAAAAATACAGTAATATGGGAAGATGGATCTTCCCATATTACATCAATTTTGTGTTTTGTTTCAGTGTTTTAATTTTGTAAAACCATAGTAATTGCATCAGTCTGCCCAGTTATTGTCATTATTGCTTGTACTTTACCTGGTCCATTAGCAGCTGGGGTGTTAACAAATGCACTAACATTACCTTCCATAGTTCCACAACCAACAATTGTAACAACATCAGCAGCAAGGGTTATGGTATAGGTTCCATTTCCAGTAGAACAACTAGTTCCTGTCCAATCATATCCTAACCACATACCAATTTTATTAACAGTTGGTGTTGTTCCCCAACCAGATACATTACCAGCACCACCATGAGTTTCTGGTGTTTTGTAAAATGCCAGAGCTGAAGATGCTAAATTATTCATGTCACCAACTATGGCCTGACGGTTAGAGTTCGTTGCCTGAGCATTGAACATTGTGATACCTACTGCTACAGCGATACCTACGATAATTACACTTAATACGATCAATAGAATTTGTTGTGTTCCCATTATACCCTCCTAATTTGGTTTTTTAAGTTCACTTTTTTAATTCACTTTTTTTTAATCACACCGAACACTCCTGCAATAAGTGTGCCAATGCAATATTTTTCAATTAATTCTTAAATACAAAATTCGTAAACGACTTTATAAAGCTGTTTTAAAACAGGCAAGTAAAAAATTATTTTTATTAAAGAAAAAAAATGTTTTCATTAAAAACGTCATATAAAAATTACAATGAATTTTGTTGTGTAATAGTATTGTGTCATGAATACAAATCTTGAAAAATAATGGTTAATTATTGATAAACAATCGCAAAAAGAAGATAATTATGTTAAATAAACTTTTTATACAAAAGACGGATAATACACTAATTCAGTTGTTTCGTTATACATTTGTTGGCAGTATAGCATTTGTTATAGACTTTAGTTGCTTATATTTACTCACAGATATTGCAGAATTACATTATCTATTTTCAGCAGCAATTGCTTTCATACATGAATGTATACTAGTTGTTACCATTGTCTTTAATGGTGCTTAAAACGAATAAATTAATATTTATTATAAAACCAGGATTGATCTTATTAATACTTGGAATTGCCTTGAACACAATGTTTAGAATATTTCCTAAAAGAGTTATTCTGAGTGATTATCTGATGCTATGCTACTTCATTATTACAATACTTAGGTTAACTAGCAATAAAATTAAGATCGTCTATAATCATTAGGATTAACTTCGCATTTTTTAAATTTTTCATATAAATTCTGACGTTTTATACCTGATATTCTGGATACTTTTGTAACATCTCCATTACATTGCTCCATTAAATTTCTTATATAATTTATTTCAAATTTCTTCTTTGCTTCAGGATATTTTAAACCATTAAATTCGGGTGAAGAAGTACTAATATCTTTTGGAGTATCACTATAGATGTGGTCTGGAAGGTCTTCTGGAATAATCATATCGTGAGAAGCAAGAGCAACAGAATGTTCAATTGTATTTTTTAATTCTCTAATATTTCCTTTCCATTTTTGGTTTAGTAGAATTGAAAGTGTAGCATTTGAGATTTTAAGTTCTTGCTTATTGTATTTACTGGAAAATTCGGAGATGAACTTACTTACTAGCAGTTTTATGTCTTCACGTCGTTCTCTTAATGGTGGGATAAGTAAATGGATTACGTTCAAGCGGTAATATAGATCTTCTCGGAAATTTTCTTTTTCAACCTCTACCACAAGATCTTTATTAGTAGCTGCAATTATTCTAACATCAACATGTACGTCACTCTCTCCACCAACTTGACGGATAATTCCTTTTTCAAGAACCCTAAGAAGTTTTACCTGAAATGCCGGTGTTGTTTCTGTAATCTCATCTAAGAAGAGTGTACCTCCATCAGCTTCTTGAAAATAGCCGATTTTATCTTTTATAGCACTGGTAAAAGAACCTTTTTTATGACCAAAAAGTGTACTCTCTAAAAGGCTTTCAGGTAAACTACCACAATTAATAGCTACAAATTTCTTATTATTTCTACTGCTATTTATATAAACCAGGTCAGCAATAAGCTCTTTACCAACACCTGTTTCGCCAGAAATAAGAATGGTTGTATCAAGGGGAGCTATCTTTTTTACTTTTTCCATAATTTTTTGAATGGCAAAGCTATTGCCAATAATATGAGTTCTATCAAATTTGTTGTCTAATATTGTCCTTAATCTTTTAATCTCATCTGTTTGCCATTTTGTTTTTAATAATTTCTCTATTTTTAATTTTAGAAGATCAAGATCTTCCACAGGTTTTTCAATAAATTCGTCAGCACCCAATTTCATAGCTTCTACTGCCATCTCGATAGATGCTTTTCCACTTATTACCATAACAGCAATTTCTGGCCAACTTTTTTTGATATTTTTCAAAAGACTTAATCCATCTTCTCCAGGCATGACAAGATCACTGAGAGCGACTTGATATGAATTGCTTTTTAACCTTTCAATAGCTGCATTTGCTGAATCTGCAGTATCAATAGAATATTCATCTTCTAGATGTCTGCGGAATATATCTCTTGTATCCTGTTCATCATCAACAATTAGGATTTTAGCTCTCTTTTTATCGTTGCCAAACATATAATTATCCTTTTGTTTTTGGTAAAATAAGAGTAAATATTGATCCAAAATCAAGTTTAGATTCTACTTCTATTTTACCATTATATTTTTCAATTATGCTTTTTGTTATAGCTAGACCAAGTCCAAAACCAGTTCCTGATTTCCCAGCTTTTGTCGAAAAATAAGTCTTAAAGATCTTATTTACATTATGTTTTGATATACCTTCTCCGGTATCAGTGATCTTGATGTATATCATATTGTCTTTTTCATGAGTACTGACGGCAAGCTCTTTTTGAATACTGTCTTTCATTGCCTGAATAGCATTATTAATAATATTTGCAGTACAGAGACTAAGATCACCATATGAAGCAGTAACGGTTGAAAGTCCTTCTTGAAAATCTGTAGTTAGTTTTACATAATGTTTGAAGAATAGATTATGTTTGCAAAAATCTAGTTCTTGAGAAATCATATCATTTATACTAATGGGACGATCTATTGAAATATTACTTTGTTTTACTTTTGTTAAGAGTCCCTTAACCGTTTGGGCAATATTTTTACCTGCAGCGATGATTTTATCTAAGTCGTCATTATCCTTTAAGTCTTTCTTCATAAGTTGAGCATAACCCAATATGGCATTTAAGGGAGAGTTAATATTATGTACAATACCTTCAATTCTTTTACCGATATCAGCTAATTTATTGCTCTTTATCAATTCCATTTCAAGAGATTCTCTCGCCTTAGTTTCTCTAACATCTTTGGAAACATCAATAATGCTTCCGTAGAACTTTGTACTTAAATCATATTTTACAGCTCGAATGTTTAAAGCAACATATTTTAAATTTCCATTGGGAAAAATTTTTAAATTTGGGAAAGTTAAGGGAGCTTTAGCTAATTTTGCAAATTGTTTTTCATCTAATCCCATTAATTTACTTAAGTTCTGATGCGTCAACTGATGTTCATCCATTTCCATTATTTTTATAAAGCTTGGATTGAACAAGATTACATCAAAATTATTATTTAGCCAGAATATCCCTGTATCCAGATTATCCGTTAACTCTTTATATTCTTTGAGGGTTTGACCATGTTTTGATAGTGCAATGTTCATGGTATTAAAGGAGGTTACCATATCACCCAATATACCTGAATACAGTTTTTCAATTGGTTCTAATTTTGCCGGGTTTTCAGCAATATCCTGCATTTTATTACTAATATTTTTGACTGGGATAAGAATAGTCTTACTAAACCAATTACCAAGTAGGCTAATCATAAATAACGTAAATGCTAAAAGTATTAATATGAAAATAAGTATACTTTGCTGCACAAATTGATTTACATACCTTGTGTAAGAAATGATGAATATTCCAGTTGGTTCATTTGAAAGGTCATAGAATATTATTATGCCAGCAGCATTAGAGATATTAAATTTCTTAATAGTTTGCTGCAATTTATTTTCGGTCATTGACTCAATAATGTCATTGATATCTGAAATATGATCAGTCAGATTTTCCGGTATGGTATTTTCCGACAGGGTTTTATCATATGAAATAAGGTTTACTTCGGAATTGGAATTTAATTTCAAATTAGTCATATCAAAATTTTCTATCATAATAAGAACACCGAGGAGTTCTTTTATTTCATTGGAAATGAATATTGGATTGTATGATATCTGGAATAATCTATTGCCAAAATTCCCGATGAAAACACCAGAGTTTTCTCTGGCAATGTCTCGGTATATTTGCGGCATGTATTTATCTATTAATCCCCATTGTTCTCCAAAAATGAATTCGCGTTGTTTATTGCAAAGTGTAAGCTTATCAATAGAATCATCATTATATTTTGTTTCGATGTATTTTTCAATGAGATTGTAGTTTTTGTTTTTAAGGGCAGTAATAATCGTATTATCAGTTTCTAGATTTTGAAGTAAATATTGTTTTTCCATCATCATTTCTGTTTGAGCGATCTTTAATTCAGAAAGTGTATGTTGGATATTATGATCTTCATACTTGTTTATACCAAATTTTGCTAATTCCCATTCTATGAATACAAGTAGTAAAACAAGAAGAAAGGTCATTATAAAAAACAAGACAAATATACGTTTTTCAAGTTCTGCTTTTCTTTTTTTCAAAATTAATTCCTTTTTTCAATTATTAAGTATCTAAAGTTTTTCTGATTATGGAAATGATCGATTCGTACGTAAAAGGTTTATGCAGAAAACTGATATTTGATTTAGCGGTTTGTTCTTTAATGAAATTATCATCAACATTTCCTGAAATGAAGATCGCTTTTATATTCGGTTGCAGCTGTCTTAGCTCATCTAGCAATTCCGGACCGCTCATTTTTGGCATTGTTATATCTGAGATCAATAAGTCGATTTTATCGTTAGTATTTTTAAATTTGTTTAATCCCTGCAAACCATTAGAGGCTTGAATAACTTTATATCCTTTTTCCTCTAATATCTCAGTTAGGAAATCTCTAATGCTATCTTCATCATCTACTAAGAGAATCGTTTCATTACCCGGTTTTTGAAAATCGAGGTCTTGTTCTACAACCTTTTCTTTTTTGGCTTGTGCAGCAATTCTCGGGAGATATATTTTAAATTCAGAGCCTTTACCTTCTTCTGATTCAACAAGAATAGTACCTTCATTTTGTTTAACTATACCAAATACTGTTGATAGGCCAAGTCCGGTTCCTTTTCCAACTTCTTTTGTTGTGAAAAATGGTTCAAATATCTTTTCCTGGATTTTTTTACTCATGCCTGAACCAGAATCATTAACTGAAATAAGAATATATTCTTGATTGTCAGCAAGATTATGACGTTCCCTAAAATCACTATCCATGTCTTCTATAGAAGTTGATATAAGTATTTTCCCATGTTTTTCAATTGCATCTCGCGCATTAACAACAAGATTAACAAGAACTTGCTCAATCTGACTTTTATCTGCATAGACCATACACGTGTTTTCATGAAAATCAGTTTCCAGGGAAATCTCATCACCAATTAGTCTTTTTAGCATTTTATCCAATTCAGTAATTGTCTGATTGATATCTATATTAATTTTCTCAGTAACTTGTTTCCTTGAAAAACCTAACAGCTGCTTAGTTAATCGAGCTGCTCTATCTCCACAGTCTTTAATAACTTTAATATCATTATAAACTTTATTATTGGAGTCTAATTTCTTTAATGCAAGATCAGAGTACCCGTTAATTGCAGTTAACAGATTATTAAAATCATGTGCGATGCCACCAGCGAGTTTTCCAACAATCTCCATTTTCTGTGATTGGAAAAGTTGTTCTTGCACGCTTCTTTTTTCATCTTCAACCTGTTTTCGTTTAGTAATGTCACGAGCGATAATCAGGAGAACTTTCTCATTATTGAAATCGATTTTACTTTTATGCAGCTCAACAATAATTTCTTGTTTAGATTTTGAAATATGAGTAAATATTGGCGAATCAATAGGGTTATTATCAGCATAATATCTCAGTAATAGATTAGTTTCTGTTTCTTTATTAATGAGTGATGCTGGAGAATTTAATAGTTCATCTTTATTATATCCATATTTATTCAGTACGACATCATTACAATCTAAAAAAACTTTTCCATCAGCAGAGAGAATGAATATGGGATCAGCAATACTGTTAAAAAGGAGTCTGTATTTTTTTTCACTTTCACGTAAAGTCTGTTCCATGTTATATCTGTAAAATGCCATTTCAATTGTTGCGTGGAGTTCATGTTCTTCAAAGGGTTTTATTAAATAACCAAAAGGTTCAGTTGCTTTTGCGCTATTTAAGATAGGCTCATTTCCATATGCTGTTAAATATATTATGGGAATATTGTGTTTCTTTTTAATTTCAGTTGCAGTTTCAATTCCGTTCATTTTACCGGCAAGCATAATATCCATCAGAATCAAATCAGGATCTAATCTTTCATAACTTTCGAGTACCTTTTCTCCATAAGGAATAATGTCGATAACATGATAATCATATTGAAGTAATGTCCTTTTTATATCTTCTGCTATTATTCTTTCATCTTCTACTATTAATATTCTTTTGTGTTCCATTAATCACCATCACTTAATATGAATTATGTCCTAAAAAAATTACATGTAACAAATAATATAAAAAAGAAAAAGCGGTCAATTTGTTTATTAGTTTAATAAAAAAGCCATTCAGTTTCCTGAATGGCTTTAATGGTTGGGCCGAGAGGATTCGAACCCCTGAATGCATGGACCAAAACCATGTGACTTACCGCTTGTCGACGGCCCAAAGATCTATAATAAAAACTGGCGGAGAGGGAGGGATTCGAACCCTCGGTAAGGTTTCCCCTACATACGCTTAGCAGGCGCACACCTTCAACCAGCTCGGTCACCTCTCCACTTCTATATTTATGGCGGAGGATGAGGGACTCGAACCCCCATGGGCTAAGCCCGGCGGTTTTCAAGACCGCTGTCTTACCAATTAGAGCTAATCCTCCTAAAAGGAATTTACAAATAATTTTTGTGATGTATTGATGTCAAATTTTTTTTAAACTTTTTACATGCACAAAACTTTATTATATTTGTGATACATAATTAATCAAAATTATTTATAACCAAATTCTTTTAATGCATTCTGCTTTTTTCGCCAATTTGGCTTAATCTTTACCCATAGATCAACTTTAACCCTTTTTTCAACGATCTTATGAATTTCCTTTTCTGATGCAATTCTGATTGATTTGATCTTTTGCCCATTCTTTCCCAGTACGATAGGTTTCTGTGACTTTTTTTCCAACCAGATGTTTGCAGCTATAACAACTTTATTTTGAAGATCATGATATTGCTCTACTACAACACTGGAGGCATATGGTATTTCATCTTCATAAGTAAGAAATATTTGCTCACGGATTATTTCCTGGGCAAAAAATCTCATAGGCAGATCTGAAATCTCATCTGTAGAATAAAATGGTGGATTATAAGGAAGCAATTGGGTAAGCTCTTCCAAAATAGATGTGAAATCAGAAGTAAGAAGAACAGAGAGAGGTATAACCTTCATAAAATCATATTCAGACAGCAATTTCATTTTATTGTCAACTGTAGTTTTATCTGAAAGGTCTATTTTATTTAATATAGCCAATTTTGGTACTTTCAGTTTTTTTAAATTCTCACAGACCTGTTTATCATAATCAGTTGGGAATTTTTTTGCATCTGTCATAAAGATAATGATATCAGAGTCTTTTAATGAATTATTAATATACTCAAGCATCTTATTATGCAGTTCATATCTTGCTTCAACAAATCCAGGAGTATCCATTAATATGATTTGTTTATTCTCATCAGAAATTATTCCTTTAATTTGTTGTCTTGTTGTTTGTGGTTTTGGAGAGGTTATCGATAATTTCTCACCTAACAGTTTGTTCATAAAGGTTGATTTACCAACATTTGGTTTTCCAACTATTGAAACAAATCCGGCTTTATACTTACTATTCATTATTTATCCTTAGCATTTGCATATTTTGTAAACAAGAGTCTCCAGTATTATTTCATCTTTCAAATTTAAGGATTTAGCATCTATATCTGCTTGGAGAAGCAGAGAAAATACTTCCTTTATAGAACTATCAGTATATTTATTAGCATACGATATATGATTTTTCCTGAATGAGAAAAATATTTCGGGAAGATAACGATTTTCGATTTCAGGATTACTAATGTTATTTTTTTGTAATGCTTTGATCTTCCATAATACACGAAAGAAATTTGATAACATAATTATTATAAAAACTGCTGATTCGTTATTAACGATCATATTTTCCAAAATAATCAGGGCTTTTTTAAGATTTTTATTCCCAATTTCGTTTTGTAGATCGTAGACTTTATTTGTCCTTGATTTCCCAACGGTCTCTTTTACATCTTCAATAGTAATATTTTTCTTACCTTTTGTAAAAATTATCAATTTTTCTAATTCACTTGCAGCATATTGATAATCTAATTCAATGCTTCTTGTAAACAGCTCTTTTGATTTATTATCCATTGTAATATTTTTTTCTTTAATTTCAATATTCAACCAGCGAAGAATATCAGCAGAGGAATAAGGTGAGCGGCAAATGATCTTCTGTGCATTCTCAGAGATCAATTTGTTTACTTTTGTACGTTCATCAATTTTATCTGCTGTAAGCACTAGTATGGAAGTATTAACAGGATTCTGAGTATATTGAGCGATAAGATTTTTATCTGAGATATTCATGGTATCAAAATTCTTTAAAATTACTATTCGATATTTTGCAATAAACGGCATCATCTCTAATTGCTCAACAGCACTAAAACCGCAATTAGCATCATTTCCATGCAGTATTACCGAATCAAAATCATCTGAGTCTGAAGATTTGAATCTACTAATAATTACTTTTACAACTTGATCTTTTAAATAATTATCAGTACCAAAGACATAATAAATGGGTTGAGGTTTTTGTTCAGAAAATTTTTTTAAGAATTCATAGTGGGGAAGAGCTATATTCTTTTTCATTATTTTTCCGGGTTCCCCAGCACTAATTCAGTTATAATTGCACCAGTTGTACTAAATACTACGAAAATGAAGAACCGCCAAACACATTCTGCAAAAATACCTTCTACAAAACCAAAATAATAAGAAATTCCCGAATATAAAATACTAACGATTAATCCACTTATAGTAACCCAAATGATCCTTTTTTGAAATTGCAGACCACCTGCAAAAAAAGTTAGTAAAGAACCTAATATAAGAGACAATGAAATTCCCAACCACCAAATTTCTTTGATTGTTTGTAATGTATAGCCATTTAAGAGATAATAGTAATCTGCTAAACCAAACAAGGCAGAAGTAATGATAATACATAAAGGAATATGCCAAAGGCGTTCTTTTTGAGAAGCTCTGATTTCTGCTCTTCTGCTCATTTGCCGGCGGATAGTGAGAGGATAGTTGTAAAAAATTCTAAAAACCCAGTGTTCAGCTAAAGCACCATTCTCACCGAAAACAGGAATTATATTTACTGCTCCAGTAGCCCAGTGACCTGCCATAAAACGTGCCATTGATGGATATTTATATGTCATTTGTATTGGGAATGCCAAATAGCCAATATACTTGAAAAATCCCAAAAAAACAGCGATATTATAATTTTTGAAATCTCGCTCTTTTATTACCAGATATACAACGTATAGCCCCCTGGTCAGCGAACCTGGAGAGATCGGGATAACCTGGAAAAGTGCTATTATCCCTAACCCAATTCCCCATGATTGTGGCTTAGGCATTTCAGGATGAGCTAGAACATAAATAATTGCAATTAATACAGAGACTATTTGCGTGATAGGTAAAGTAAGAATATGTACTGCCAGACTTTTCAAATATTTCTGAATGAATGGTTCTTTCATATGCGATTCAATAATTATTGCATCTTCATCAGAAAGAATGTGCTTTTTCTTACCTTCTTCAACCATATCCAAAAGCCAACTCTCACGAAGTGCTGAATCGAAATATAATCGGAATGGACGAACAAAAATAAACCACAGATGTTCTTTGAAATATTGGTAATTTGATAAGAATTTATGCAAACCAGCGGGTAAGATCGAAAGTGGTAAATGTTTTAAAAATTTTCCCGCAGAAGTACCAATTTTAAGTGCTGTTTCAGCTTCAATACGTTCATCCCGGTACCAAACAATAGCTTTCTCAGCACCAGTTGCTTTTATGGTTTTACCTAAATATTTCCAATTGAACAACATCTTGAAATAATGATTTCGCCAATTTTTATTACCGCATAATTTTATGAAATATTTACCTAAGATAGGGATCAACCCTATAATGAACAACCAAAAAGTAAGAAATTTATGTTTAGATAATTTTATTTCATAATGCTTAGAAATAAGGTTACTGATCTTCCAGCCCTTAATTGTACTGGAGAGCATAGTATTCCATAATTTTTTACTGAATAGAAGCCTGAAATGGTTGTGAGTAATATCCGGAACAGAATTACGGTAAATTGTTTCCATCTGTTTAAGCTCATGAAGTTGACTGGTCATATCGGAAAATTCATCTTTATGAGAATTGACAAAAGCTTCTAATCTTTTCAGGTTTCCTCTATCAAATTGAACTAAACTTCCACGTAAGATTCCATTGAAAATTAGTTTAAAATCTCCGGGGCTCATTGGAAGGAACGGCAGTAATGCTAAACCTGCTCGGAAATCAACGGCAACAAGCCCTTCATCTGGTTTCGTGCCATTTCTTTTCAGGCAGTTGGGTTGACTTTTACAAGTGCTCCATTCGTATTGCCTGGCAAATTCGTGGCCACCGATCTCATGGAGAAGTTTTACGAAATTTCTCATAAATATTTTTTTTGTGCGGTATTCAATGGAACCGAGATTATCATCGCTTTTCATTTTGCCACGTTGCCATAATTTCAGTTTGTCCATGTATTCATCAACTTCTAATTGCCAGGTTCTACCCTCTATCCATTCACTTATCTCACCACAACTTCCTATAGTTTCATCAATAAATGTAGCATAAATATCTACGACCGTATCTGCATTACCAAACCTGATTTTTGCTGCACGTCGAATGAATTTTTGCCAAAGAGCACCAGCACGTGAAGCTGCTGGATTTACCTGGAGCTGGAATTGACCTCCAAAACCAATACGATAAATTGCATCACGGAATAACTTTGATGCACCTGAAGGAGGGATAAGTATTTTTATTGCGTATAATTTACCAATTTCCAAATGGTCAATATTTTGTGAATTTTCCAGAATTTTTACTCTATAAACCTGTCCGGCAAATCCACCACCGACAAATTTATCGATTTCGAGTTTAATTTTACCTTCTCTTCTGTTATTTAAACTTTTAACATCATATTCTAAAATTGTTTTTGCATCATATCTACATACCCGGCGTTCACGAAGTAATCCTGCTTTACTGAATTTTTCTTCTAATTTACTAACTATCTCCAGATTAAATTCAGACATCCAAACTCCGTTTATAAAATTTCCGGTAAGTCGGATTTAAATAATTCAGATACTGGTACCAATTCAAAATCGAGTTTTTTGATATCTTTAATAAATTCTTTAAGAAATTCATAGCGATCTTCAGTTGCACAATGAGTAATTACCAGCATTTTGTCTTTATTTTTAGCCAGATACTTAATTTGTTGTATTTTCTTTGTAAGTGTTTTTTCAGTTATTGATGGAGTATCTAGAAAAAGTTGATTTTCACAGGTTGGAATCAACATTTTTTTTGCTACATCATAGGCAATTGAAGATTGTGATGTTCGACTATCAACAAAATAAAGGTTATGATCTTTCAATACTTTAAGAACTGTTTTCATAACAGCTTCATCTGTTGTAACAAATGATCCCATATGATTATTAGCTCCAACACATAATGGGAATTGTTTTATATAATGTTCCATTCTTCGCTTTATTTCCTTTTCAGAAAGATGAACATAAATTGCATTTGGACCGGGATTATTACGGGGATAACTAACTGGTTCCATGGGAATATGGATCATTGTCTCATGACCCGTAGTAGCGGCTTTATTCATAACAAGTTTTGAGTATTTTTGATCTGGGAGGATTGCAAAAGTTACTTTGCTGTCTAAACTACAAAAATCATCTAAGAGAGTATTATTTCTAATTCCAAAATCATCTACTACGATTGCAAGTTGAGTTTTTGCAGTATCTTTATTGATTGAATTACTATAATATAAAGTTACCTTATATTTTTGAGAATCCTGTGGATCGGCGATTTCTAAAACTTGTTTATTGCCATTATTTTTTTCAATTCCATGGGTAATTTCACCACCAACGAGGTTTACCTGACCAGTAATAATTATATTTGCATAGTTTAAGTCCAGCTTAGATTTATCAATACCAATTGAAATGTATATTGCCTCTTCGCCAACTCGATTTTTATAATTCTTTTCTTCTATACCTAATAAAAGTTTTGCATGAACAATAGCATCAAGTACGGAAATATTTTCCTGCTTATGTTTTACTGCAACATTTTCTTTTTTTTGTTGGGATTTTGAGACAAGATTAATTATTTTATCATAATTAAATAAAAATAACAATAAAACAAAGCCTAAAAACAATAAAATATATAAATAATTTATATCAATAACTTTGTGTTTAACACTTTTTTTGTTTCCCATTTTTCTCCTTTTCACACGTTGTCTATTTTGCATAGGAATTTGAGTCAAGAAAATAATTAACTTATAATAAATAATTTTAACTATCTAAAAACAATAAATAAAAAAGCTGTTTGAATTCACAAACAGCTTTTAATATATGGTGGGCGCGGAGGGACTTGAACCCCCGACCACCTGCTTGTAAGGCAGGCGCTCTCCCAACTGAGCTACACGCCCAATATTATAAAATCGAACTAAATGGTGGGCGCGGAGGGACTTGAACCCCCGACCACCTGCTTGTAAGGCAGGCGCTCTCCCAACTGAGCTACACGCCCATTTAATTATGATCACACATTATATTTAAAAGAACAAAAAATTGGTCGGGGCGAGAGGATTTGAACCTCCGACCCCTGGTTCCCAAAACCAGTGCGCTAACCGAACTGCGCTACACCCCGACGACGACCGCAACAAAAAAAATCCGACTCTATAGCGTCAAGATTTTTCTATAAGGATGAAAAAAAATATTACTTGTACAATATTATAAAAATCAATTATTAGTAAATTTGAAAAAAAGTAATAAAGGGATATTTAATGAATATAATTCCGAAGCCACTTAGTTATGTTGATAACAATGATTCTTTTCAAATAACGGAAAATACTGTAATATGTTTAACGGAAATAAATTTTGAATTGGAAAAAGTAGCAACACGATTTAAGGATAAAATTAAGCAAATAAGTAATATTAATTTAGAGATCAAGAGACAAATAGTTCGATCTAAAAACACGATTAAAATATATATAACTAAAACAAACCTGGGTAAAGAAGGTTACAAATTGACGATCAAATCAGATGGGATAGTTATTACTGCAGAAGCATCAAATGGGGTATTCTATGCAATACAATCTTTATATCAACTTCTACCGGCAGAGATATTTGGTTCGGAATTTTGTCATAAGAAAATTGTACTTAAGTGTTGTGAAATCACAGATAGTCCGAGATTTAGTTGGCGCGGAATGCATTTGGATGTCTCACGTCATTTCTTTGAGGTTGAATTCATTAAAAAATACATCGACTATCTTGCCATACTCAAGATGAATATTTTCCATTGGCATCTAACAGATGATAATGGCTGGCGTATCGAGATAAAGAAATATCCAAGACTAACTGAAATTGGTGCCTGGCGTGCTTCTCGTGAAGGTATTGACTGGCGAGATTGTAAACCACAACAACCAGGTGAACACACAACGTATGGCGGATACTATACTCAAACAGAGATCAAAGAGATCGTACAATATGCAAAAGACAGATTTATTACGATAGTACCGGAAATTGAAATGCCGGGACACTCTTCTGAAGTGCTGGCAGCCTACCCTAATTTAGGATGTACAGGTGGTCCGTATACAGTTGCTACTGGAACTTATTGGCCAAATAATGATATCTTTTGTGCAGGGAATGAAAAAGTTTTCACTTTCTTAGAAAATGTATTAAACGAAGTTATAGAGATGTTTCCTGGGAAATATATTCATATAGGTGGTGATGAAGCAAACAAAGAAGAATGGAAGAAATGTCCTAAATGTAGAAAACGAATGCAGGAAGAAAATCTGCAAAATGTGGAAGAATTGCAAAGTTGGTTTGTTAAAAGAATCGAAAAATTTCTCAATTCAAATGACCGAATAATGATTGGTTGGGATGAAATACTGGAAGGCGGTTTAGCACCTAATGCTGTGGTTATGAGTTGGCGTGGAGAAGCAGGCGGCATTCAAGCAGCAAAAGCAGGGAATGATGTTGTAATGAGTCCTGGCACTCACTGTTATTTTGATCATTACCAAGGTGACCTGGAAACTGAGCCAAAAGCTATTGGTGGCTACACAACTCTAAAAAAAGTTTATTCTTACGAACCAATTCCTTCTGAATTAACGCCAAAACAGGCTAAACACATTTTAGGTGCACAAGCTAATGTCTGGACAGAGTGGATGGAAACTCCTGAACATGTTGAATATATGATATTTCCTCGTATGTGTGCATTGTCTGAGGTATTATGGAGTACCGCTGATAGTAGAGACTGGAATGATTTTTTAATCAGAATAAAAGCGTTTATAAAAAGACTTCAAATATTAGGTATTAATTACTGCTATCTTGCTCTAGTAAAAAAAATAAAAAACTCCGAACTAAATCGGAGTTTTGAGTAAATATATTTTACTGATACAAACTAAAATGTAGTTCCAAACTGGAAATGAGGTTCCCAAACTTTGTCTTCAAAGTTATGAGCGTAATCAAATCCGATAAGTCCGAATGGACTTTGGATTCGTATTCCAACACCTGCTCCAGTTTTCATATCCCAGAAATTAAATTCTTCTAATTTATTGTAACAATTTCCTGCATCAAAGAAAATTAATCCAACTATCTGGTCACTTCCAATAGGTGCGCTGTACTCAGTTGAAAAGATAATTTCTCTCAAACCTCCTTCAGAAGGTCCTATTGAACGATCAGAATATCCTCTAACACCATCAGCCCCGGTTCCACCAACATAAAATCTTTCATCGGGTGGAGCTTCTTTCCCGCCATAACCTGTAACATAGCCAAAGCGCCATTTTGTTCTCAGCGCGAGTTTCCAAATCGTTTTTGTATACCAGCTTACTTGAGCGATCTGTTTAAAGAAGTTAAAATCACCTTGCAGAGGACCCCCGGCAATTTCATTATAAAGTGTAAAATTAGAACCGGAAGTAGGGAAGAAGATATTATCTCTGTGGTCTCTGGAAAAACTAAGTGATATAGAGCTTGTATTTTGCCAGCTGCTATCATCAAGATCTTGTAGAGTTTGAGATGCATCATCCTCATGACCACTTAATACGGAATATTTTTTTGCATAGAGAGAATAACCCACAATGAATTTGGAATAGTTTAAAAATCCCAGTGGATGTCCAAGCCGGATAGAACCACCGTTCGTCTTCACCTTATAAGTTTCCCATTCTTTATTTGTAAGATAGAGATCAGTTCCAAGCAGAGTAGAAGAATCACGGAAATACGGATTTGTGAAATTAAAACTGAAGTTTGAAGTGTTAGTTCCAAATTCCCATTTAACACTGCTTTGCCATGAATTCCCGAAAAGATTATTATGAGATACGGCAAGTTGTCCCACCAGACCGTCCTGGCTATTTAAGGCAATGCCACCATTAGCACTTCCAGAAACTTTGTCGCTTACATTGATAACGAGATCAACATCTCCATTCTGATTTATTACAGTTGGATTGCTTAAATGTAGATCAGGTTCAAAGAATCCCATATTATAAATATTCTGCTGACTTTTCATAATCTTGGATTGTTGAAAATAATCTCCGGGAGAAATTACAAGTTGTCTGCGAATAACCTTTTCCTTTGTTTTGCGATTCCCGACTATTGAGATCTTTCTAACTTTAGCTCTATTATTTTCATTAATATTTAATTGAAGATTAACAATTCTATCAGACTTTTTTAATTCGTGATCGAAGGTTGCATAAATATAGCCTTCTTCATAATACATATTAGTAACAGAGCCAAGCTGGTTATTGAATTTCTCGAGATTAAAAACTTCTTCATCCTTGAATTTAAATTGTGATATTATAAGTTCTTCAGTAAATCTTTCATTCCCTTTAACAAATACTTTACCGAAGAAAAACTGGTTTCCTTCTACCAAGTAGATATCAATAACAAAACTATCTTCGATAAGATTCTTTTCCCAGGAAATAATTCGAGCATCAATAAATCCTTTTTTATTATAATAATTTATCAGGATATCAAGATCTTCACCAAATTTATCCTTATCAAATTTACCTGATCTAAAAAGACTGGCTTTTTTAGTTTTCAGTTTTCCCAGAAGTTTTTTAGTTGTGATCTCTTTATTTCCATGGATTTTTACATTTTTAATCGCAACTTTAGAACCTTCGTCTATATTCAGTGTAATGTTTATGCGATTCCCTTCAATAGTCTTGGATTCAAATTCAACATCTGCCAGGTGATACCCTTTTAATTTATACTCTTCAGTGATCTTATTACGAACTTCCGAACCTAAAAATGGTGACCAGTAGCTTCCCTTTTTTAAATTTATCTTATCTTTAATACTTTTATCCGATAATTTTTTGGTTCCTGTAATTTTTATTTGTTCTACAATTGGATATTCCTCGACATAGATAGTGATTGAAAGTCCTTGCGGCAGTGCTTCTTTATCTATGCTAATATCTTTGAAAACACCGAGTTGATAAAGATTATTAATTGATTCTGCAATATCATCTGAATTATAATTATCACCAACTTCAAACATAATAAGGGAACGGATCAATTCAGTCTCTATGTTTTCATTACCAAGAGTATTGATCTCTAATATTAAACTATTTTCTGCATACAGCAGAATTCCAGCAATTAAGAACATTATTATAATAAGTATTTTTTTCATTTATCCTCCGTCTTTTCAGACAGGCACCAATTATATTTTTTTGTTCTTAGAGTAAAGTTTTTTTCGAATAAATATTAATAAAAATACACAACTAGAAAATTCTTGACGATAAAATGAGATTTTTGAATTTCGAAAATTGTTGGGGCATTAGCTCAGCTGGGAGAGCGCTACACTGGCAGTGTAGAGGTCAGCGGTTCGAACCCGCTATGCTCCACCATTTTTTTACAATCTATGGAATTTGCTGATTCTTATCGTAAAATACAACTTCTATTCGAATCATTTTTTTTGGATACTATATGGAATAAAAAATGCATTTGGTAAATAGATTAATAATTTTAGTGAGGAAAATATGAAAATTATAATAAAAATTACTTTTTTGTTTTTGGGATTACTTGTACTATTAAGTTGTGCAAAGCCTAATGAGCCAGCTGCTGTTGAAGGTAACTTAAATATTGAGCATAAATTTACTATATCCGGTTATGCCAGGGATATTTCAGTTTCTGATTCACATTTATATATTGCAGAAGATCAGGCCGGTTATACGATCTATGATCTAAATACTAATGGATTGATCTCTCATCATGAGAGCTTTATAATGGAAACTGATCCAGTAATGTTTGAAAACGTTCGTGCTATTACTGCAGTTGAAGATGAAAATCTTCTTTTTGTTTATGATCTTTATGGAACTAATGCTATTTATCCATTTGATATGACTGATAAAGTTAATCCTTCTGCTCTTGTTCCAATTTTTGGACAAACATCTAATATTGTTCAACTTGATTCTGATATAAGTCCTATAGGTGGAGCTGATCTATACTGGACAAATGGCTCAGTTTATAGTTTTGGTAGATTTGATGAGTCCTGGTATCCAAATATTTATATGTTCCATAATTCTGTAGCGGGATTTGATATTGTGGGTAATAATATTTTTATAGCTGCGGAACAACTTGGTTTTCATATAGTAAATAAAAATAATGGAACGATTATTTCCACAACAGATACTGAAGCTGAAGCCTTAGATGTAAAGATAGTTGACAATTACGCAATAGTAGCATTAAGACAAGCCGGTTTTGCTGTTTATGATGTTGCTAATACATCAGCACCGACCCTTGTACGTCAAATAGAAACAAATGAATATATTTATACAATTGATGTGGAGGGTAACCATTTAGTTTTAGGAAGTCATAACGGGGGAGTTTATCTTTACGATATTTCAGATGTTACAGAACCGGTTTTGACTGGCAATTTAAATTCTGATAAGATCGGTTATACATACAAATCAATGATCAAGAATGGTAAAATTTATGCAGCTACTCGTAACGGAGTTTATGAAATTGGAATGGAATAAATAAAATAATATGGAGTTTTAGATGAACAAGAATCTGTTTTTGTTGTTAATATTAATTTTAGTATCTTCTCTCAGTGCCAACTGGATAGACATAGAAGAAAATAAGGAAGTAAAATTATTTGATCACACTTCATCCAGTAAGGCATACACCGAGGTTTATTTCTCATTAAATGGATATGAAATTGAAACTATGCGAGAGAATGAGATAGATTACCAGAAGATCACTTATATCAACGAAGGGAATTTATTAGCAGTTGGTAAACCTGATCTGCCGAAATTTACCAGGTTATTAGCAGTTCCCGCTGAAGGTACAGTAAATTTTGAAGTTATAGTTACAGAAACAGAGGTAATTGAGGATATAGATATTTATCCGGCCCAGGTGTTACAAAGCGAGAGTGATAAGAAGCCATTCAAATTTGCAATAGATGAAGCATATTATACCAATGGAATTCTTTATCCGTCTAACATTGTAGAGATTGGAGAACCTGTAATATTGCGGGATCAGCGGGTTGTAAGTGTATCTGTCAATCCATTTCAGTATGATCCACAAAGCAGGACATTACACATTGTAAAAAATGTAGACATTTCAGTTAGTTCCTCTGGTAAAGGTGGTGGTAACATAAAGGATACAGATCGTAAAGTATCCCGCTTCTTTGAGCCTATTTATAGATCAGCAATTATGAACTATGATTCTACAGTATCACGTGATCTTGTCTATCAGGATCCGAGTTATCTGTTTATCTACCCGGATGCTGTACTATCTTATCTTGAGGATATATCAGACTGGAAACATCAGAAAGGATTTGAAGTGACTTTAGCCAGTACAACTGAAACCGGGACAACAAATAATTCCATTAAGACTTATATTCAACTTGCCTATGATACGTGGGAAAATCCCCCGGAATTTGTTTGTCTTGTTGGTGATGTAGGCGGCTATTTTAGTATTCCCACTTTCTCTGATACATACTCAGGATACAGCGGAGAAGGAGATCATCCTTATGCTCAGCTGGAAGGAAATGATGTATTGGAGGATGTATTTCTTGGCCGTATTTCAATAGGTGATATTGTAGATATGCAGACATATGCTGCAAAAGTTTTGAAATATGAGAAAGAGCCATTTATGGGAGAAACAGATTGGTATGATCGAGCAGTTTTAGTGGGTGACCCATCCAGTTCCGGTCCTTCAACAATTTTCACTAATCAGTTCGTAGCAGAATTAATGCATCAATATGCACCAAATATTATAACTACAGAAGTATATTCCGGTAATTATGCCAATGCAATGATCAGTAACCTGAATTTAGGAGTTACATATTTAAATTATCGTGGATGGATTGGTATGAGTGGTTTTGATAATTCAAATATTAATTCTTTAACTAATTATCGGAAATTACCTTTTGCTGTTTTTTTAACTTGTTCAACCGGTAATTTCGCTTCCGGTGAAAGTCGTAGTGAAGCATTTATCAGAGCCGGTTCGGTAGGAAATCAGAAAGGAGCAATTGCAGCTATTGGTACAGCAACTAGCGGTACACATACAAATTTCAATAATTGTATGGATGCCGGAATTTATTATGGTATTTTTGCCGATGGACTCTACAATCCAGGTGGAGCAGTGAATAGAGGAAAACTTGCTCTATATGAACACTACCCGCAGAATCCTGGTAATTACGTTGATATATTTTCACATTGGAACACACTGATAGGAGATCCAGGAGTAGAACTTTGGACAGGAGTCCCGCAAGAAATTGTTGCAGATTATGAAACACAAATATTCCCGGGTACGAATTATCTGGAAGTAACGGTAACAGATGATAACGGAATACCCCAGGGAAATGCCTGGGTAAGTGCACTAATGGGTGATGATGTGATATTTGTTACCGGATATACAGATGCAAACGGAGTAGTTTATCTGCCAATTGAGGCAAATACAACTGGCGAAATGAATTTAACAATTACTAAACATAATTTTATTCCTCATCTGGGCATGGTACAAATTTCAAATGAGGCTTTAGCAATTTCTGTTTATAATTATATGGTTGATGATGATAACTCCGGAACATCTTCAGGTAATGAAGATGAAATGATAAATCCAGGTGAAGATATTGAGCTCAAGGTAAGTTTAAAAAATTATGGTTCTCAAACTGCAAGCTCAATAACTGCAACCATATCAACTGATAACGATTTTATTACGATAGCGGATGCAGTGGAAGACTTTGGTTCAATTGCTTCCGGCAGTTCGGCTTTCTGTACAGATGATTTTGATATTTCAATAGATGAAGATGTGTTAGGTGGAACTTTAATCCAACTAGATATTCTTATTGAAGACGGAAGTGGAAACCAGTGGAATGAGGTTCTATTCCTTATGGTAGAAGGTATAAATCTATATGCAACAGATTATATTGTATTTAATAGTGGAAATGGTGTATTTGATCCGGGTGAAGATGTTGAAATTTCTGTTACCCTTTCTAATCTTGGATCGGTTAATGCAACTGGGATTGAAGGGCTCCTGAGATGTAATAATTCTGGAATTACTATTTCGGACAGTATAGGAATTTTTGAAACCATTTCAGCAGGTAATAGTGGGAATAACAATAATGACAAATTTTCTGTTGAAGCTAGTTATCAAATTCTTCCCGGTTCACAGATACCTTTTACGCTGGAGTTAACGAATTCGGAAGGTTATAACAATACGATCTCTTTCATTATTGAAGTAGGTGTTGTTTCACTGGAGGATCCTCTCGGACCAGATGATTATGGCTATTATTGTTACGATAGTGATGATATCGGATATGATTCTGCCCCAGTTTATAATTGGATAGAAATTGATCCGTCATATGGCGGTTCTGGAATTTCTTTAAATCTGTATGATGGCGGAGATACTGGAGATACAGAGGATGTTGATGTACCTTTCTCATTCAATTTCTATGGCAGACCTTATAATATGGTCAGCGTATGTTCCAATGGCTGGGCTGTACCAGGTGGAAGTACTCAAGGCTCTTTCATGAACAGTCCTATCCCGGGACCTCAAGGTCCTTCACCTATGATCTCTCCTTTCTGGGATGATCTGAAAACCGGAAGTGGTAATGTATTTTATTTTCACGATACTACTCTTCATATGTTCATTGTTGAGTGGTCTCATTTGCAAACTGATCAAACAAGTGATGAAGAGACATTCCAAATGATGATATTGGATCCACTATACTATTCAACTCCAACGGGTGATGCTGAAATAATTTTTCAATACAAGGTTGTAAATAATACTAGTTCCGGTGATTATTCGTCTTATCATCATGACCATGGTCAGTATTCTTCAGTTGGTCTTGAAGATCATACAGGAACTGTTGGATTAGAATATACCTTTAATAATTCATATCCTACTGCAGCAATACACCTTCAAAATGATCTTGCTTTAAAATTCACTACTGCAGGATCTATTATACAGGATCCTCCAATTTCTAACTTTAACTATGATAGTTTTAATTTTGTGTTATCACCTGGAAGTATTGATACAAAATATCTGGAAATTTCCAATACCGGAGAAGCAAATCTTGTTTATAATATTTCTAAAAATTATGAACAACCTGAAGAAGGATCCGGCGGTCCTGATTCTTATGGATATATCTGGACAGATAGCGATGAAATAACTGGTCCTGAATATAGTTGGCGCGATATTTCAGGAGTTGCAACTGAAGTTATTTTTACACATAATGATGTAGGAACTGATCTTATGCCTATAGGTTTTGATTTTATTTATTATGGTGAATTCTATTCAGAGTTCAGAATTAATCCAAATGGCTGGATAGGATTCGGAGATGATAATGAGGAATGGAACAATTTATCGCTTCCACATCCAAATAGTCCACGTCCTGCCTTGATCCCATTCTGGGATGACCTGGATCCTTTACAGGGAGGGAATGTATATTATTACAGTACTGCCGATAGTTTAATTATTTGGTTTGATGATGTTATCCATTTTCCCGGTACATATAATGGAACCTATGATTTTCAAGTTATCATTTATGAAGATGGTACAATACTTTATCAATACCGTACCATGGATGGCACATTAGATTCAGCTACGATAGGATTACAAAATGAAGTAGGGAACATAGCTTTACAAATGGTATATAATGGAAACTTTGTTGAAAATAATTATGTTGTTTACATAGAACGAATTATAGATTGGGTGAATTTAGATCAAACTTTTGGATATATTCCCGGCGGTGAATCTAATACTATATCAATAAATGTCTCTGCTGAAGAACTTAATATCGGAGATTTCTTATGTGATCTATTTATTGTAACCAATGATCCTGATGCAAATTCGATCACTATCCCGATAAATCTGCACGTAGATACGAATGTTCCGATAATTAGTCTATCTACTGATATTCTTAATTTTGGGGATGTATTAATCGGAGTTGATTCTTCCGACACGCTTTTTGTAAGTAACCTGGGCGAGATGGATCTTGAAGTAACTGATATTACAAACGGTCTAGCAGAATTTTCTGCTTCTCCAGTTAGTTTTACACTCACACCGGGAGAAACAGAAGAGGTAATAGTTACTTTTACTGCACTGGAAGAATTGCTTTATGAAGATGTATTGATCATCGAAAGTAATGACCCATATAATTCCCAATATGAAGTATCGTTAACAGGTAATGGAAATCATCCTGCCGATATTGATGATCAGCTTCCACTGGTTACTAAAGTAGGAAAAAATTATCCTAATCCATTTAATCCTGAGACAACGATCGCTTTCTCTATTGCAGATAATTCTAAGCATGTACAACTTGAAATATTCAATATTAAAGGGCAAAAAGTAAAAACTCTAGTAAATAAAATCATGGAAGTGGGAGAGTACAACGTTGTTTGGAACGGAAAAGATTATTCTGGAAGAAAAGTAGCATCAGGAGTCTATTTCTATAAATTTGATACAAAAAAATATCATAGAATTAATAAAATGTTATTAATAAAATAAGGAATTGAGGTAAAAAATGAGAAAAACATTAATATTTCTTTTTGTTGCAACTGTTACATTATTGAGTGCACAATTAGAATGGAATGAAGAGCTCCCGATAAGGCAAGGGGTAAATATTGAATGGTATAGATCTGCAAATTCTGTAGATGGCGGGGTTGTTTTTGTCTGGTCTGATACTCGAACAGGCGTAAGAGATGTTTGGGCTCAAAAATATGATGCTGCCGGAAACAAGATGTGGGCTGAAGACGGATTATTGGTTAATGGTGAATTTAGCCGACAGGAAGATCCAGTGATAATAGAATCGGGAACTGGGGATGTAATAATTGCCTGGGTAGATTTTAGAAATGAAGAAGCTGGAGATATTTATGCACAAAAGATCTCTAATGATGGTCTACTGCAATGGGCAGCAGAAGGAGTTCCTCTCTGTTTATTTGATGGAATTCAAATCTCGTTGAATATCGTAACTGATGGGAATGGTGGTGCTTATGTGATCTGGTTGGACAGCAGAAATCCGGGTGGATCTGATATATATGGAAATCATATTAATACAAATGGTAATATAGTTTCTGGCTGGGCAGCTGATGGTAATGCCATTATCAGTATAAGTGGTAACCAGAACCAGCATACTTTCTGGGAAGATGGATCTAATGGAGCAGTTGTAGCATGGCACGATGTAAGGAATCCTGATGATGCAGATATTTATATGCAGAGGATCGCTTCAAATGGTGATCTGCTCTGGGATCAAGATGGAAATTTGTTAGCTGGAGCTGTTGGTCCGCAGGAAAAACCAAAAATTACTCCTGATGGAACTGGAAATTTTATCTTCTCATGGCGTGATATGGGAGTTGATAATTTTGGCGATATAAAAGCTCAAAGAGTTGATATGGATGGTAACTTACTATGGGCAAATGAAGTTGATGTTTACATTGGTGAGGGAATTCAGCGAAATGCTCGGATTACAAAATCTTCTGATAATGGGGCTATTATTGTATGGGAAGACGGTAGAAATGAAATCAGCGAAAATTATAAAGACCTATATGCACAGAAACTGAACATCAGCGGTGCTTTGCAATGGAATTCTTCCGGTATTGAAATTGTACAAGCTTTGAATGATCAGCTCAATCCACGATTAAGTGGTGATGATAATGGTGGTGCCTGGATTATCTGGGAAGACGGTAGAGTGAACAACCATCCTTATGAAGATATTTATCTGCAGCATGTGGACTCAAATGGAACCTTTGAATTGTCTGCTAATGGGTTTGATGTTTGCTCAGCTGAAGGTTGGCAATTCTCTCCATTGGTGAAACTTTCTGAAAATAAAGTATTTTGTGTTTGGGGAGACAATAGGACTGGTTCTACAGGTTTATATTTGCAATTATTAGATTATTCCGGCAATATTTTGTTGGATGAAGATGGAGAAATTATTTATTATGGCCTGTGCGGTGATGCTCATAACCAAAGGATCCTCACTAATAATGAAAAGAAGATCGTGATTTGGGAAGATACTAGAAATGCCGGTTTAGGTTTTCAGATATATTACCAGGTGGTAAATGATGACGGTAGTTTTGAACTTGATAACAATGGGCAATCTGTAACAACACTTACTGGTTATGATCAGGAAAGCATGGATGCTGATATTTATCCTGATTCTGATCTTCTGACTATGGTCTGGGAAGAGAATCAACTTGGATTTAAGCAGATATATGGACAGGCAGTGGATTTTGAAGGCAATATGATCTGGTCTACAAATGCGGGTTTGCAGCTTGGAGAGTCTAATGCTCAACAAGAAAAACCGAAGATCTCATCTGTATATTATGGTGGAACTTATGAATATTACGTAGGTTGGGAAGACTATACTGATTTTATGGATACTAGAATTTTAGGTCAGAAAATAATAAATGGAAATATGGAATGGGGTACAGGTGGTAAAATTATTGTCGATAGAGAAGGTAATGATGAACTCTGTGATGTATCTCAAAGTTATTATGTTTGGCAAAGCGTCGGTTATAATAATAAAAATATTTTTTGTATCAGGGTAGATGAGAATGGTGATCCAGCTACTGGCTGGAGTGCTGATGGATTAGAAGTTTGTGTTAAAGATGGTGACCAGGAAAAAGCCAGGATCATGGAAGTTCCTGAAGGTTTACTTATTGTTTGGGATGATAAAAGGAATGGCAGTATAGACATATATGGACAAATCGTAACTCCCGAGGGCACAACTTTATGGGCAGATGGTGGGATTCCACTCGTAGATGTAGAGAATGACCAGTATTATTCCAATATGATCTACAGTAACAATGCTGTTTATCTTGTTTGGGAAGACTTTAGAACAGGTGTACATTATGACGTTTACATGCAGAAATTTGATATGGATGGTAACGAAACCTGGCAAACTGATGGTGTAGAAGTTGTTGTTCAGAATAGTAATCAACAGGCACCATACCTGGTAAGTAATGGAACAGATTTTATGGTTTTCTGGGAAGATTATAGCAATGAAGATGAATCAGAATTATTAGGACAGCTACTGGATGAAAATGGTGGAAAAACCTGGCCTAACAATGGCTGGACTATATGTAGTGAGATAAGAAATCAGAATGCACCTAAAGCTGTAAATGATGGAGAATATTCCTACGTGATCTGGCAAGATACTCGCTCAAGCGGGAAAACAGATATTTATAATATTTATATTCAAAAAGTTATGTTTGAACCTGTTGATGCTGATGATCAGCAAGTTGTTCATAATGGAAATGAATTAATGCAAAATTATCCTAATCCCTTCAATCCAACAACAAATATTGATTTCAGTATAAAAGAAGATTCTTATGTTTCACTTCAGATTTATAATGTTAAAGGTCAGATAGTAAAAACATTGGTTGCTGATGATATGCAGGCAGGTTTTCATAATATTGTCTGGAATGGGAAAAATGAATCCGGGAAAAGTGTTTCCAGTGGTATATATTTCTCTAAATTTGAATCTGAGCATGAGAATGGAGATTATACAAGTGTGAAAAAAATGATTCTTTTGAAGTAGGTGTATTATGAGAAAAATATTTACAGTTTTAATTGTACTGCTTGTAGCTGGTCTTTCTGCCCAAGTAGTGCTTGATCCACGCTATCATACTTATGAAGAGATAGTTCAAGAAATTAGTGAACTTCAAAATAATTACCCTGATATTGTTATGGTTCAAGTTATTGGTTCTACATTAGGTGCGGATCCGTACCAGGACCCAATTCCCATTTATGCTGTTAAACTTTCTAATAATGTGGGAGTTGATGAGGATGAACCTTCCGTTATGTATGCCGGTCAATGTCATGCAGAAGAAATTCTTGGCATTGAGATTGTAATGTACATGATAAATGATATTGTAGAAAACCGCATGGTTGATCCCTATGATGTTTGGCTGGATAACCTCGAAATGTGGTTCGTTCCAACCTATAACCCGGAAGGCTTGCAGGTTGTGATGGATGGATGGGATCTAACCTATCGGAAAAATAAAAGAGATAATAATGAAAATGGTGTATTTGATTTTGAAGTTGGAGCCGGTGGAGATGTAGATGGTGTTGATCCAAATCGAAATTATGGTTTTAACTGGATTCAAGGTGATCCGTATGGTGTGGGTGGCCCCCAGGAGTGGAACGATTACTATCGTGGACCAGGTCCATTTTCTGAAGGTGGAACGCAAGCAATACGATCTTTAGCTGAACAACAACATTTTATCTATTCAATTAATTGGCACTCTTCCAGAACAGGTGATTTCTCTCAAAAAGTGTATTATCCATCCAATTGGGCAGGCGTAAAACCAACTCCTGATCTTGGAGTTAGTCAAACAATTGGTGAAAATGTTGCAGACTTAATAATGAATCAAGCTCACTCAGCTCCATATGAACCCTATGCATCTTCTGGAAGAAAAGGAAATGCTCATGATTGGTTCTACAAAGCCCACGGCACGATTCAGCTTCTAATTGAATGTGGAACACGAAATCTGCAGCCTAATAATGATCCTCCCTTGTATTTAGTAGACGATACCTGTGAAAGGTGCAGTGTTGGGGCTTATTGGCTTCTTGATAGAGCACTTGGATATAATGCTCCCGGAGCTATGCTTACCGGTCATATTACTGATGCAGATTCAGGTGATCCCCTAGTTGCTGAGGTTATCATTGAAGAAGCAGATGCATCATACTTTGATCCAAGAAATTCAGATCAACTTTATGGAAGGTATTGGCGTCCTTTGTTACCTGGAACTTATACAATGCGAGTTGTGAAAAAAGGATATGAAGAAAAAATAATTGAAAATGTAACTGTAAATAGTTCAGGATGGAAAATTGAAAATGCTCAACTCACTCCAATCCCAGAAATTATTGTAAATGGAACATTAAGCTCGGATGGAAATCCTATTGATGGAACTATTGTAGTTGATAATGGAATTTATTTTCCTGCTGATACAATTAATGTTATAAATGGAACCTTTTCTTTTTCAAATTATGAAGGTGAACATTTTATAACAGTATATGCTGAAAATTGTGTACCAGCCAGCCAGTTAATAGATTATCCAGCCGGTATTTATGATCTCAATATTGATCTCTCTGAAGCTGTAGTAGTATTGTCGGAAGATTGGGAAGTTGATCTTAGTGGATGGTCGATTGACGGAGACTGGGCAATAGTGGATGCTTCAATTTTGGGTGATTATTCAGTAACTGATAGTCCTGATGAATTTTATGAAGATGGTTCTACTGCTACATTAACTACTGCACTTCCGATTAATTTTAACAGTGTAAGTAATGATATATGTCTTACTTTCTGGCATAAATATTATGTAGAACACGATTATGATTTTTGTATTGTTGAGTATTCATTCAATGGATCAAACTGGACTGAATTAGCTCAATATTCAGGTGTTAGTAATGATTGGGTCCAGGAATTTATATTTATTCCGGAGTTTGTTGATAATTATGCATATCTACGTTTTAAAATTATAGCTGATGAATCAATAAATGACCCAGGCTGGTGGATTGATGATATAGGAATAGTTGCATCTACTGGTGCGTCAGTAGATAATGATATACCTGTTTATGAGTCGAAACTATATAATAATTACCCTAATCCGTTTAATCCTACCACAACGATCTCTTTTACTGTAGCACAACCAGCAACATTGGTGAATCTTGAGATCTATAATATTAAAGGACAAATAGTTAAAATGCTTATTAACAATGAGTTGTCGTCGGGATCGCATACTGTTGTCTGGGATGGTAAAAATAATTCCGGTAGATCAGTAACATCAGGGATTTACTTTTACAAAATGAAAAATGGAGATTATACTAAGACCAAGAAAATGATTTTAATGAAATAGAAGATCAATTAATTTCATATTAATATTCACATTTGAGCACCCGGATCGGGTGCTTTTTTTATAATTTAGTTTGAATAGAGATACATTTTGGAATGTTTATTGCATTTATGAATATAGTTAAAAATAAAGAAGGAATTGGAATTAAATGAAAAAATTATTATTGATATTATTACTAGCAACGTTTTCCATGCTCAGTGCCAAATGGATAGACATAGAAGAAAATAAGGAAGTAGAATTATTTGATCACACATCATCTAGTAAGGCATACACCGAGGTTTATTTCTCATTAAATGGATATGAAATTGAAACTATGCGAGAGAATGAGATAGATTACCAGAAGATCACTTATATCAACGAAGGAAATTTATTAGCAGTTGGTAAACCTGATCTGCCGAAATTCACCAGATTATTAGCAGTTCCCGCTGAAGGTACAATAAATTTTGAGGTCATAGTTACAGAAACTGAAATTATTGAAGATATAGATATTTATCCGACTCAGGTATTACAAAACGAGAGTGACAGGAAGCCATTTAAGTTTGCGAAAGATGAAGTATATTATACCAATGGAACTCTTTATCCATCTAACATTGTCGAGATTGGAGAACCTGTAATATTGCGGGATCAGCGGGTTGTAAGTGTATCTGTCAATCCATTTCAGTATGATCCACAAAGCAGGACATTACACATTGTAAAAAATGTAGACATTGCAGTTAGTTCCTCTGATAAAGGTGGGAGTAACATAAAGGATACAGATCGTAAAGTATCCCGCTTCTTTGAGCCTATTTATAGATCAGCAATTATGAACTATGATTCTACAGTATCACGTGATCTGGTCTATCAGGATCCGAGTTATCTGTTCATCTACCCGAATGATGCTAATGTACTAACTAATCTTGAGTATATATCGGACTGGAAACATCAGAAAGGTTTTGAAGTGACTTTAGCAAGTACAACTGAAACTGGGACAACAAGTAACTCCATTAAGAATTATATCCAGAATGCCTATGATACGTGGGAAAACCCACCGGAATTTGTTTGTCTTGTTGGTGATGTCACAGGTTCTTTTATTATTCCAACATTCGATATAGGTTATTACAATGCCGAAGGGGATCATCCTTATGCTCAGTTAGAAGGAAATGATGTATTGGAAGATGTATTTATTGGTCGTATTTCAATATCTGATCTCAATGATCTGCAAACTTATGTCTCAAAAATATTGAATTATGAGAAAGAACCGTTTATGGGAGAAACAGATTGGTATGATCGAGCAGTTTTAGTGGGTGACCCATCCAGTTCCGGTCCTTCAACAATATTCACAAATCAGTTTGTGGCAGAATTAATGCAACAATATGCTCCTAACATTGTAGCAACTGAAGTTTATTCTGGAAATTATGCCAACGAAATGGTTAATAACCTAAACTCAGGAGTAAGTTATTTTAATTATCGTGGATATTGGGGAATGAGTGGTTTCACGGAATCAAATATAAATGCTCTTACAAATGATCGGGTGTTACCCTTCGCAGTTTTTCTTACTTGTGATACCGGAAGTTTTAAATCTGACACTGAATGCCGTAGCGAAGCCTTTATCAGAGCTGGTTCAGCTGGTAATCCAACCGGTGCGATTGCAGCAGTTGGAACAGCTACCATTGGGACGCATACAAACTTTAATAACTGTGTTGATGCAGGTATTTATTATGGACTTTTTGCAGATGGCATACACAATCCTGGTGGGGCACTAAATAGAGGTAAATTGGCTCTTTATGAACATTATCCTCAAAATCCAGGAGGTTATGTAGACAATTTTTCACATATGAATACTTTGATGGGAGATCCTGGAGTAGAACTTTGGACTGGAGTCCCACAGGATCTTGTTGTAGAGTATGAAACAAACGTTTCTCCCGGAACGAATTATCTGGAAGTTACAGTAACAGATGATAACGGAGCACCCCAGGAAAATGCTTGGGTAAGTGCACTAATGGGTGATGATGTGATATTTGTTACCGGATATACAGATGTAACTGGTTATGCTGCAATTGAGATCAATGCGAATCAAGAAGGTTCAGCAAATCTTACTGTAACAAAGCATAACTACATACCACATCTTGGCGGATTTGATGTTGGAGAAGTAAATAGATTTGTAAATGTACAAGATATTGAGATCGATGATGATAACTCTGGGACATCATCAGGTAATGACGATGGTATGCTAAACCCAGGGGAAGATATTGAACTCAAGGTAAGTTTAAAAAATCATGGTTCTCTTACAGCAAATTCAGTAGTTGCAACCATATCAACTGATAACGATTTTATTACGATAACGGATGCAGTGGAAGACTTTGGCTCAATTGCTTCCGGCAACTCGGCTTTCTGTACAGATGATTTTGATATTTCAATAGATGAAGATGTATTAGGCGGTACAGAGATCAAACTTGATATTGTGATAGAAGATAATGCCGGTAATTCATGGAATGATATAATTTATCTGGTTGTAGAAGGACCAAATATAGTTGTAACAAATTATACAATAGAAGATAGTAATGGTTATCTTGATCCTGGTGAAACCGAAGAGATGGTCGTTGAGATTCAAAATAATGGTCTTGTTATAGCAAATATGGTTTATGGACAACTTGTTTCAACAGATATTCGTTTAACCGTTACCGATGCAGAAGGATATTTTGCAACAGTTACCGGAGAAGGTGGAATGGCTTCCAATACTTCAGATATGTTTGAAGTTACTGCAAGCGCACAGCTTGTAGTAGGAACGCAAATCATGATGGAACTTCACTTGTATAATACTACCGGATATGATTCAACAGTGCAGTTTATTCTTGGAATTGGGGAAGTATCAATTACAGATCCAGTAGGACCTGATACTTACGGATACTTTTGTTATGATGATCAAGATTTAGATTATCTCAGTGTTCCTACTTATGATTGGATAGAAATAAATAATATTGGTACAAACCTCAATTTATATGATAGCGGAGATGATGGCGATAGTCAAACGATAAGTGATCTCCCGATCACATTTAGAATGTATGGTGAAGAGTATGATTCAGCAACAGTGTGTTCCAATGGCTGGATAGCTCCTGGAGGTAGTTCACAAGCTTCTTTCATGAATAGTCCAATACCTGGACCGCAAGGACCTTCACCAATGATAGCACCTTTCTGGGATGATCTGAAAACAGGAAGTGGAGGTGTATATTGGTATTATGATTCATCTTTACACATTATGATCGTTGAATGGGATCATATGCAAAATGATTATAATAATGATGAAGAAACCTTCCAGGTAATTTTATATGATGCAAATTACTATCCAACCACAACCGGTGACAGTGAAATTGTATTCCAGTATAAAGTTATAAATAATACAAACCCGGGTTCATATCCTTCCCAACATGGTCAGTATTCCTCAGTTGGGATTGAAGATAACACAGGGACAATGGGTTTAGAATATACTTTTAATAATTCCTATCCTGCTGCAGCTAAACATTTGCAGAATGAGATGGCTTTAAAAATTACTGGACCTACAATCCCGCTGGAAGAACCATTCTTGGTTTTAGGCGGTGTTACATTATTCGATGAAAATGGAAACGGTCTTGCAGATTTTGGTGAGGATGTTGCAATCGATGTTTTATTGAATAATCTCGGTAACAACCCTGCCACAAATATTTCAGCTGTTATAAGCTCAACAGATGAATTTATTACAATGAATCAGAATACATCAACTTTCAATAATATACAGGGAGGTGGATCTGCTAACAGCCAGATAGACTTTGAAATAACAGTGGCTGAAGACAGCCCTGATGGACATGTGGCAAGTTTCGAAATGATTGTTACAAGTGATGAGAATAGCTGGATACTTCATTTTACATTAACATTAAATGCACCCGTAATTGAATTCCATTCATTATTCATTGATGATGGTGGAAATAACATTCTTGATCCTGGTGAAACCGCTGATATGTACGTTTCTTACATAAATAATGGAGGATCTGATGCAACAAATGTGATAACTGAATTAACTGAATCAGATCCATACGTAACATTAAATTCATCTACACATACTTTTATAACTCTGAATGGTGGGACTATATCCACATGTATGTTTAACGTTACAGCATCTTCTTCTGCTCCCATTGGACATTCAGCAAATGTAAACTGGACAATGTCCGGAGACAATAACTATAATGCAAATGGTTCATTCAATTTAATAATATCTCAGGTACCAGTTCTCTTGGATGAGGACTTTGCAGGAACTTTCCCACCTGACGGCTGGACACTATCTGGGCAAAATACTGGTAATTGGTCTCAATCTACAACAAATAATTCAGGAGGTTCTTCTCCCGAAGCGGTATTTAACTGGTCACCATCATTTACAGGAGTATCAAGGCTGGTTTCACCAATCATGAATACTTCCGGTTCTACATCTCTTGATTTTGAATTCAGACATTATCTAAATGATTATAATGGACAAAACTATGTATTAAGCTTAAGAACAACATCAGATGGTGGAAGTACTTGGAATATTGCCTGGGAGATAGATCCAAATGGAAATATCAACGCGGAATTAGTACAAATTGAAGTTTTAACTCCAGATGTAGGATCGCAAGATTTCCAGATAGCTTTTGTTTTTGATGGTAATTCTTACAATTTGAATTATTGGTATATTGATAATATTCATATGGAAGGCGGACAAGGAACATCTGTAGGTTTTATTGATGGTCTTATTACTCTTGATGGTGGAGTTGGTGTGGTTGAGGATGTCGTGATAACTGCCGGTGATTATATCACTTCACCTGATGACGGGGGAAACTATATAATCCCTCTTCCGGGTGATACATATAATGTGATAGCCAGTTTAGAGGGCTATGAAACGATGACTGAGTATGATGTTGAGGTCCTGCCAAACCAGACCTCAACAATTAATTTTGAACTCACATACTTGCAGGCACCTACAGATCTGGTAGCTTCTGTGGCAAGTAATGATGTCTCTCTGGAATGGAATATGACAACAATGAGAACTTCTAAAACAAAACCTGCTAAAGAAACAATCGATAAATTATCTTCCAGAAATGAAATACAAAATGAAGAATCCAATCCTATTCAAACATTGAACCGTTCACTTATTGGTTTCAAGGTTTATAGAAATAATATAGAGATCGTTGAAATAGAAGATCCAGCTCAATTAACCTATTCAGATAATGGATTAAATTCAGGAGACTATTCTTATTACGTAACGGCATTATACAGTGATAATAATGAATCGTTGCCAACTAACACACAATTGATCACAGTTGTTCTGGACGCTCCTACAAACTTAAGTGCTGAAGCTCAAGATCCAAATATTATATTAGATTGGGATGCTGCGGCTATCTCCAGAAGTCTTACAGGTTATAGAATATATCGTAATGGTGTCTCAATTATTGATATAACTGAGACAACTTACATTGATACAGATCTTCCAGCCGATATTTATACATATTTTGTTACTGGGATATATGGAGTATATGAATCTGAGCCGACAAACGAAGTCACTATTGATCTTACAAATGTTGATGATCCTTTGATCCCTGCCAATACTGAACTTAATAGTAATTATCCGAATCCGTTTAATCCAACAACAACGATCTCATATTCAATTTCAGAACCAACATTTGTAAATATTGCTATTTATAATGTAAAAGGAGCGAAAGTGAAAAATCTTGTTGACGGAGATAAGGAAGCAGGATTCCATTCCGTTGTTTGGGATGGGAAAGATCATAATAGCAAAAAAGTAGCTAGTGGGATCTACTTATACAGGTTCAATACTTCTGAAGTAGTTCAAATTAAAAAAATGATGTTGATAAAATAATTGGAGGGAATGTGAAGAAATTAATTTTTCTAACATTGATGTTGTTCACGTTATATTCACTTTTTGCGGATGTGGAATATCAAAAAATAGATGATGGTATGCGAATATCAGTAGTAAATGATTCCAGACTATTTGAACAAGATGATCTGGAACAAATTATCGCCTTACCATCGAAAGGCGTTGAAGTGATTATAAATGAATGTGAAGTAGCTGATTACTCTGACGAGAATCAACTACTAAGAACTTATACAACGGATGGAACAGATTATGTTAGTTTACAAAATAGTTTTATCATGCGTGATCTATATGCACATCATTTAAAAATTAATAAACTGAAGAAAAATGATGGTATAACAACTATTCTGAAAAGTATAGATGTAGAACTTAAAATGATAGATCCTGTTCTAATTCCAGAAACAATATCTGGCGCTTTTTTACCTATCTATCGGTCAATTGTAGATAATTATGATCGTTCATACTTAAGGGATGCAACTGTAGCTCCTTCTAAAATGCTTATAATAACTCATGATAGTTTATCGAATCATCCGCAAATGCTTGATTTTACTGATTGGAAGAACCAAAAGGGAATTGAAACCGAGGTTGTAACCTTAGAAGATATTGGAAGCACTAGTAGCCAGATAAAAGCCTATATACAAAATATTTATGATACATCTGAAATTCCACCTGACTATATTCTTCTTACTGGTGATTCGGATGATCTCTTTGAACTACCTTCATATTATATAGTTAGCCCAACAAGTGGAGATAGTAATGTGACCGATTATCCATATACATTGTTAGAAGGAGATGATTATTTTCCTGAAATGATCATTGGGAGACTGTCATTTGATAGTTTAATAGAGTTTCAAACTATTATCGCAAAAATACTATCCTATGAAAAACAACCTTTCATGGATAGTACACATTGGTTTCAAAATGCTACTTTAGTGGCAGGAAATTACAGTTCATCCCCTCCTATGCCAACTACTCCTGTAAAAGCGACAAAATGGCTTAAAGATAAAATGGTTAATTATGGTTATCAGAATATTGATGAATTCTATTATTGGCCCCCGTATTATAATGTTCCTGGTTCATCTCAGATTACAGGGTCTATTAATGATGGAGTGGGTGTAGTTAGTTATCGAGGCTGGGGAGACGCCAATGGCTGGCATTATCCACTCTACCATACAGAGCATATGGCTAACTTGAATAATGGATCTATGCTGCCAATAATGACATCAATTGTATGTAATACGGGAGATTTTGCAAACGTTGTCGATCCTTGCTTTGGTGAAGCATGGCTGAGGCTTGGTAATCCTGGAAACTTAGCAGGGGGTGTGGTTTTTGTTGGTCCGTCTGATTTGCATACAAGTACAAAATTAAATAATTCAATTTTCTCAGGTTTCTGGTATAGTGTTCTGGATGAAGATAATCTTACTTTTGGTAGTGCCGTTCTTCGCGGGAAATATGAATTATTTGAGAACTTCCCTTTAGATAGAGAACCTGGTGGATTTGTAGAATTCTATTTTAATGTTTACAACATATTGGGAGATCCATCCTTAACTATATGGACGACAGTTCCGCAAGATATTACCTGTACAATTCCAGATGAAGTTAACGTAGGAACTAATTTTATTGAAATTAATCTTTCTGGCTTAGATGGAGCTATAGTAACAGCTATTAAGGATGATGAATTTTTTAATATTACAATTGTTGAAGATGGATCTGCTCTAATTGATCTTGATTCTCAATCAGTAGGGGACATATTAATTACAATTACTAAACCAAATTGTTACCCGTTCCAGCAGACAATTGATGTTGTACAATCTAATATTGATCTTGGTTTAGGAAGTGTTACTCCATTAAGTGCTCTTGTTGCCGGTGCAACGGTAGAGCTTGATATAACTTTAAAGAATTTTGGTACTCAAACAGCAAATTCTGTTTCAGCTGATTTAGCAACAGATAATAGCTATGTAACAGTTGCTACAGTGTCTGCTGATTTTGGAGATATTGCAGCAGGAAATTCAGCCACGGAGGGCTATAATATTGAGATAGATTCAGATTGTCCCAATAATGAGATCGTACAATTTGATCTTATAGATTCTGAGGGCGGAATTTATAAATTTCAAATTATTATTAGCAGCTTGGTTTTCGAATATGAAAATGTAGTTGTTGATGATGAAAATGGCATACTGGAACCCAATGAAGAAAGTGATATCTTAGTTGAACTCAATAATGTAGGTTCTTTTAACGCAACATTGATAAATGCAGAGCTAATTTCTTTATCAGGAGATGTAACGGTTACAAATTCTTCTTTTGATATCGGTGATGTTAATATAAATGAAACAGCAACTGCAGAATTTACAATTCAAGTCTCAGAAGATTGTTTTGTCGGGAAAAACATTCCTTTCCAAATAGAGATAACCGATGCTTCTGGTCATTCTACCAACGTTTATTTTAGTTTGGAAATTGGGGATATTGATAATTATGCACCTACAGGTCCCGATACTTATGGTTATTACGCCTATGACAGCAGTGACCAATTTTATATAAATTGTCCTGAATATGAATGGATCGAGATTGATCCGCTGGAAGGCGGAAACGGGCAGGTCTTTGAACTGGGAGATGATAGATCAGAAACAATTCCAATGCCGTTTGAATTCCAATTCTATGGTGAAATTAGCGACAGCTTAACTATCTGTACAAATGGCTGGGTTTCTCTTCAGCCAACTTGGGAAACTTATTTCAGAAATTGGAATATTCCTTCTGCTCTGGGACCTTATGGAATGATCGCTCCATATTGGGATGACCTTATCGGAGAAGAAATAGGATATGGACAATATGCTGATATGAGAATCTGTTATTATTATGATAATGTTGAGGACATATTTATTGTAGAATGGAATAAATGCGTGAATAGAGTCGATTTGGTTTCAGTAGAAAAGTTTGAGCTGGTTCTTTATAATCCTGCTTCATATCCAACTGCAAGTGGTAATGGAGAGATGCAATTTAATTATAAATTTGCCAATAATCCTGATTTTGGGAGTAATTATGTAACAGTCGGAATCGAGAATTACGAACAATCTGGAGGATTACTTTATACTTATGCTAATATTTATCCTCAGAGTGCCACACATTTACAAAATGAGTTTTCAATTAAATTTACAACCCAAGCACCTGAATTTGCAACTCCATCTGCACCTGATGCTGATTTCACTACTGAAAGAACTTATGGTATTGCACCATATGAAGTAAGCTTTGAAAATCTTACTTCTCCACCTTACTTTTATAATGAATTCACATGGGATTTTGGTGATAATAGTGTAATTTCAGAAGAGAGGCATCCAGTTCATACCTATGCTGACCCTGGAAGTTATGATGTAACTTTAACTGTGGAAAATATTGAAGGTTCAGATGAAATAACTAAAACTGATTATATTAATACATTCTCCACACAGGATCTCATCTGGCCTGGAGATACTAATCTTGATGGTTTTGTCAATGCTGAAGACATACTCCCAATTGGTCTTTACTGGCGTCAAACTGGTAATGCCCGTTTAACGCCATCTCTCGTCTGGGAAGCTAATGATTATCCGGGAGAATGGGAAATTGATGTTGCATCACTCGCAGATTGTGACGGTAATGGAGAAGTAAATATAGCAGATGTTCTGGCAATTGGTTTAAATTGGGGTGAAAATCATACGACTTCCCTGAGTTTACCACCTTTCAGCTGGGAGGAATTGGAAGCAAATCGTTCTAACTTTGAAGAGATATATTATTCCTTGGGAAATACAGGAAATGAACTGTTGATGAAAAATTATATTGCACGCGAGTTTGATTTGCCTATCATAAAACCCGCAGCCTTAAATTATCTAAAACAGAATTATCCAAATCCATTCAATCCTGAAACAAATATATTCTATTCAATTAATCAGGCTGGATTAGTGGAATTATCAATCTACAATATTAAGGGTCAATTAGTAAAAGAACTTGTAAGATCCCAGATGAATGCCGGGGAACATACAATCGTCTGGCAAGGGAATGATAATTCTAATCGGAAAGTAAGCAGTGGCTTATATCTTTACAAGTTAAAGATTGATGGTAAGACTATAGATACTAAGAAAATGATCTTATTAAAATAACATAATGGAGAATAAAATGAAAAGAGTTAATTTACTCATTCTTATAATAATTACATTAATGATAATAATTTCATGTGGAAATAATAGTACGAATCCTGATACAGAAATACCAACTGTTGGTATTTCTAGTCCGATAGATAATGCGGTTTTAGCTTCTAATTCTATAGTTACTATTACAATAGATGCTCAGGATAACGAAGAAATTGATTCTGTAGAATTGTACATAGATTCTAATTTAGTATTTACTGATGAAGAAAGCCCATATCAATATGATTGGGATACTACCGATATGTTTGGAGAGCATACGATCTATGCTAAAGCATTTGACAGTTCAGATAATTCAGCAACTTCAACAGAAATCACTGTAACTCTTATTAATCAACTAGAACTACTAATTTCTCCGTATGAGAGTGTTATCAATATAGATGAGGAATTGGAGGTTTCTATTCAAGTAGAAAATGTAAGTGAACTTTTTGCTTTTTCAGCTGAGATCATTTTCGATAATTCTATAATTGAACCAGTGCCTGATATGTTAACAATTGGATCGATTTGGGGTAATGATGTTGTAGAATTGATTGTGTTGGAAAATGGAAGAATTAATGTAGCAATTAGTTTACAGCAAACTCCGGGAATTGATGAGATCAATGGTAATGAAGAGCTTTTAACTTTTAAAGTGATAGGTTTACAAGCAGGTAGCAGTAGTTTAAGTTTTGAAAACGTTCAGATGTTGGACGAAAACGGTGAACCAATATCTAATTTTAACGAAATTGAGATTATGAATGGAACACTAACAGTGGAATAATATGCTTGGTTTAATACTTGGACTCTTACTTCTGATCTCTTATGGTATCTATGAATTCCAAAAATGTAAGATCAGTAGAAAAAAAATTCCCATGATCATCCATATAAACGGAACTAGAGGTAAATCTAGTGTTACTCGTTTAATTGCTGCCGGACTTCGCGCCGGTGGGAAGAGAATAATTGCAAAAACTACAGGTTCAGCTCCGGCTTTAATTTTCGAGAATGGAAGTGAAACTCCAATTGTCAGACATCATGGTGCAAACATCAAAGAACAGATCAAGATAATAAAATTTGCAGCTAAAAGAAAAATTGATATTCTTGTTCTTGAGTGTATGGCTGTTACCCCAGAATATCAATGGGTTACAGAACATGAGATAGTACAATCTAATATTGGTATTATCACAAATTCCCGATTAGATCACCTGGATGTTATGGGACCAGGGCTTAAAAATGTAACTTTATCTCTCTGTAATACAATTCCCAGACACGGAATACTATTTACGGCTGAGAAAAAAGTTTTTCCTCTTATTAAAAAAGAAGCTAAAAAAATGCATTGCGAGATTATCCAATCTGATGATTCAGGAATATCTAAGGAAGATATGCAGGGATTTTCTCATATTGAGCATAAGGATAATGTTGCTCTATCATTAAAGGTTTGTGAACATTTTGGGATTGATAAAAAAACAGCTTTGGAGGGTATGTATACAGCACAACCAGATATTGGAGCAATGGAGATCTATTTGAATAAGAGCAAAGATACAGAATTGCATTTTGTTCATGCTTTTGCTGCTAACGATCCGGAATCTACAGAATTTGTTATCAACTCTGTAAAAGAGCTTTATCCCCGTACTCATGCTGTTGCAATTGTGCTGAATACAAGAGATGACAGGATCTTCCGTTCTAAACAGCTTATTCGCATGCTTAAAGAAGTTCATTATGATCACCTCTATTTGATCGGTAAACAGACTAATACGATCTATTCTTATGCAATGACTAATAAATTAGCTAAGAAAAAGATCACTGACTGTGGTTGGGTTACCGGAGAAGAGTTGACAAAATATGTGGTAAAATTACCTGCGAAAGAGATACTAATGCTTGGTATAGGTAATATTGGCGGGAACGGTGGAATTATTGTAAATTATTATTCTGAAGAGATAGCAATGAAAATTTTTGTTGGCAATATGCCTAAAGATGTTGAAAAAAAATCATTAAAAGCTTTATTTTCAGATTATGGAGATGTAAAAACTATCAATATCCACACAGATAAGATTAATGATGAATTGAAAGCATATGCATTTATTGATATGCCGAAAAAAGAAGCTTGGAAAGCTATCTCTGCACTTGATAATAAAGAATATTTTGGTAATGTTTTAAGTGTGCATCAAGCACGGTTTAGAAATCATGATAGAAGAGGACCGAATAGGCTTGGAGGAAGACGTAAAACAGATCTTCCTGAAATTAAATCTAATTGATTATTTATTTAAAAGAGGAAAAATGCAAATAGTTATTGAAAATAGTTGTAAGATAATAAATCAAGTTTATAAAGAAAGGAATAAAAATGTTTGAAGTCGCGATTGGGTTAGGAGTGTTGATCAGTCTGTTCTTTTTAGAGACTTTTGGAGCAGCTGCCGGCGGAATTGTGGTGGCAGGTTATGTAGCAATGTATTTACATCAACCGATTACAATTTTAGCTACATTATCAATTAGTATTGTAGTGCTCATCATTGTCAAAATTCTTGGGAAGTTCATGTTTATTTACGGAAGAAGGCGAATGGTTATTACCGTTCTGCTTGGATTTGTTATTGGTTGGATGACCAGGCAGTACAGTGTATTTGCACATTTTTCAACAGATTATTCTGTTAATGTCATTGGATTTATTATCCCTGGTCTTATTGCTAATGCAATGGAAAAACAAGGTATTATAAAAACGCTTTCAATTATGGTTATTGCTGCTGTAGTAGTGCGCTTTTTGTTAGTGTTGATATTTGGTGGAGAAATCATAGGATAAGGAGAATCATGTTTATTCCCAGTGCAAAATCAAAATTTAGTTTAATCTCATTGATGCTGATCGCTTTAGCATTATTTATACGGGTAGAAAACTCACGAGTTTTTGTGAGTGATGAATATTATGAAGAGAAACTTATGGCAGCTAAATTAATGCAGGAAGCTGAATCGGCTATTAAGGATTATAGAAATGACCTAGGTATATACATAGATGAAGTAAATGACCCGAATAGAACTGCAATGATAGGTGATAAGCAATCACCAATTGTAACTGATCGCGGTGATCTTACCTCTAAACTGACAAGCTTAAACCCTAATTTTGCTGCAGTGATCGTAGAAATGTTCAAAGAAGCAAATTTGAAAAAAGGTGATAAGATCGCAATAAGCTGCACAGGTTCCTTTCCTGCTCTTAATATTGCTGTTTTAAGTGCTGCAAAAGTTATGGGATTAGATCCAATTATCATCTCGTCAATCGGCGCTTCAATGTTCGGAGCTACTGACCCTGATTTTACCTGGCTTGATATGGAAGAATTTTTCATCCAGAAAAATATATTTAATTATAAAAGTGTTGCTACTTCCATTGGTGGTGGACGAGATCTGGGCAGAGGATTGAGTAAGAATGGACGTGAGCTTATAATTAAAAATATTAATAAACACAATATTCAGTTAGTTCATGGCGAGACACTAGAACAGAATATTGCAAAAAAAATGGAAATTTACAATACTATCAGTAACAATGAAATAGCGTTATATGTTAATATTGGCGGCGGTCTTTCCAGTATTGGCGCTACCCTGAATGGAAGACTTATTACACCTGGTTTCCATAGGTATCTTTCGTTATCCAATCCCCCTATTAAAGGCACGATGCTTCTTTTTGCGGATGAAGGTATACCAATTATCCATCTATTGGATATTACTAGACTGGCGGAAAGTAAAGATCTTCCAATTGCACCGGATCCGCTTCCTAAGCCTGGCAATGGGAATATGTTCGAAGATGAAAAATATAATTTAACAATTGCTACCATATCATTTGTTATATTATTGTTCTTGATTTTAATGGTAATTTTCTTTGATCATAGAGAATTAAAAATAAAAGATGATGAGATCAATGTTTAGTAAAAAAAAGATTTTTCTTTTTATTGCATTACTGGCAATAATGCTCTCAGCTTTTGCAGCGGAAATTAATTATAATTCTGAACCGAAAGATTTCCTTATATTCAATAGAAGGAATAGTAAACTATATAATTATATTATTTTGAAACCTTCCGAGAACATATCTTGTGCTCTGCTGAATGTTGATACCCTTAATGTATATTCACGTACAATTGTGAGCAGAAATTCCTTATTGGATTATCAATATAAACTCGTGATCGGTGCTGAAGAGAGAATTCTGGATAAATCTGCAAGCTTAAGTAAAACCAGCAGAGGAGTAAATGGAGAAAGGGTTTCCAGCTATAATAAATTTTCAACGAATATTCTTAATGAAAAAACTTCAGTCGAAATAACTAATATTTCCCAGAATGACCTTGTATTTAAAATTATCGGGAGTAATATTATTACTTCAAATAAAGAAATAGATTATATCCGATTTACACCAATTTTCTACGGTGATGAAAAAATTCTTGTTCTCGATGAAAAAGAATACACCTATTATACACCAAAAGCTAATAAAATTCATCTTACGCTGGAAGGGCCAATTGTATTAAAAATAATCAGCAGAATGTTATTCAATACTAATTTCATTAATAACTCCGGCTACCGTTTCAAAGTGTTTGATAACCGTGTGTTATTTGCAGAATTTTCCGAAAAAGCTTATAAATCTAAAAAAAACTGGCTTAAAAATGAATCTGATATAACTCCATCAACAGGTGATGTGAATATTATAAAATTACCTGAAGGAATACACCACATTACAATTGAAGATAATGATAATAACAGAGAGCTGATCTTTAGATTTTATATAAATAAATCATCAGTTGAGATTGAAAAACAATGAAAAAATATATTATAATTATCTTAATTTTACTTACTACCTCACTGGTTGCTAAGAATTTTACATTTAATCCCGGTATATCAGTAGAGACAACATATAACAGCAATATCCTCAGTCTGTCAGAAAATGATCTGAAAAGGTTTGAAAGTGGAAATGAACCCGATAAGTTCCTTCTGGAAACATCAGATGATCTCATCACTTCTGCCAAAGTTGAATTAAATTTGAAACATAAACTCCTGGCAGGTCATACTCAGATAAACCGGTTTGCTGTAAAATACAATAAATTACTTAATAATGATTTTGCGGATAATTACTATTTCGAATTTGCCTTAAAACAGTATCTCAGTAAAAAACTTAATTTTGGATTTTATTACTATTTTTATCCTGAAACTTTCGTGAATAGATATGACAGTGTTTTAGATGATGAAAATATTTTCCGTGATTTTTCCTATTCAAAAAATAATTATCTTGCTAAAATTAACTACAGCCTGAATTCAAAATATCAATTCAATTATAAATTTAGTTTATCTCAGCTTTTTTATAATAAATATTTCACAGAGTATGATGCTGATAACTTTGAAAATGAAATTGGTATAGGTATAACTCCCTCAGTGTGGCTGAGAGTAAAGGCTGATTACTCCTATAAAATATCAAAGGCACAGGCAGGTGATGCATTTGAAGATCCTGAATTAGTTACTATTATAAAAGATGGATCTTATATATCTGATATCTTTGAACTCTCATTGTTATTTCCGGAAGTTATATCAATCTCTTCATCACCGGTTACTCTAAAACTTGGAACAAAAGTTGAACATACATTCTTCCAATCTGATAATGAACTGGATGAATATCATTATGGCAGGGAAGATGTGATTGCAGCTTTTAACTCGGATGTTAATTACAAAATATCAAAAAATCTTTCTCTAAAATATTTTTATGAATATAAGTTAAGAGATACAAGCTCTCCTTACTCAAATGTTGTTGTTGATAAAGAATATGACTTACATGAAACAGGATTAACAATTACATATTCTCTGTAATGATTTCACGACATTTATGTCAGAAAATACCCAATTTATGTCATATTACAATGTAAATATGAAGCTTATAGGATAAGGACTTATAATCTATTATCAGTATAATGTATTTCGTATTAAGTTATTACGTACTAAACTATGCTTATTTAAGGAAAAAATAACAAATATGGATTAAATATTGCATAATAGAATAACTTAGGTCTTTATAGAAAGAAAATTTTAGATTGACAGTAGAATCGGATTAATTATTTATACACATGTACATAAAAAAGAAAAATTGCATATTCCTAAATTAGGAGGAAATATGAAGAAATATTTATTGGTTTTATTTATAGTTTTAGTTTTAAGTTCTTTAGCTTTTGGGCAAGATGATATTTCATTTACAAAAATGGGACTAAGGGGTTCTGGTGGTAGTAGTGATTACGAAGGAATAATAGGCGAAACAATCTCAGTTTCATTTGATTATAGTTACACTGATGTTGATAATCCAAATCATGTTTATAATAATACAGGATCAGGAAATCTAGATGATGAGATTGTGGTTTTATGGTATTCAGGATCTAGCTGGTCAAGCGCAAGTTACGAATCTTTTGATGATGGGATTTCTGTAAGCAACTTTTTGTCTAGTGGAAGCAGTGGAACAGGTAATGGATCTTTTGATTTTATATTACCTTCTGCACCAACTGGTGGCAATATAATTACATACTATCAAATCTTTTTTGGTCTAAAAGCACCCGATGGCTTTAGTCCTCCTTTTTATGGAGATTTGAACACTTCAGGAAAAGATTTTAGCAGTTTTACCGCTGTTAATGATGCTCCCACCGGCTATTACACATATATGGAATTTATTCTTGACCCATCCACTGAAGCACCAATCTTAGATCTACCAGTATCTTATTCAATTATTGCTGATTCATTTACAATACAATATGATCAACCTGAAACTGCTTTAGAAGGTTCAGTAATAATAACATTCACTAATACAGATGATCCAATAACTGATATTAATGCTCCTCATAGATTAGAAGTAGCTAGTGAAGTTTCCGGAACAAATTTAACAATTCCTTTTAAAGCTGCTGATCTTGATGGTACGACATATGTAACATCTCTCACTAGCAATGACTATTTAGCAGATGGTGCAGAGTATACAATTATGATAGAATATCAGGATCTTGCAGAAAATACTGTAGCAAGTGATTTACATACAAATATAACATATAATGCTGTCATTATACAAGCATCTGGTGGAGATTATAATGCAGGAACCAGCTTTGGTTCACCATCTACCAACAATGCTTTTTTCTGGATTCATTTACAAAAAAGTGGCACTGGCCTTAATCCAACGGTAGATAAAATTGAATTCGATCTTACTGGCGAATTTGGCACTAGTGATATTGTGAATTTAAAAATTTGGAGATCTTCAGATGATAATTTCGATGGAACTCCCACGGATGTCATGCTGATAACAGAAACAACTAACATAGATCATTTTATCCCTGATTTTAGCCCGGATGAAGAAATTACTTCTACCGGCGCATACTATTTCTTGACTGTTGATGTTTCTGCTACAGCTACTGGAATTGATGAAATAGGAGCTTCGATAAATACAAATGGATGGATTACAGCATCAACTTCGATAATAGGTACATTCCCCATTACGGGAAGTACACATCCACTACCTGTAACTTTAACCAGTTTTACTGTTAATCTTTCAAGTCAACCGGTAATAAACTGGACAACTGAAACTGAGACAAATAATGCTTATTGGAATATATACAGAGCTGTATCCCAGAATATGGGACAAGCAATACAATTAAATTATGGTGATGTAATCCTGGGTCAGGGTACTGTTACAGAACCTACAGATTATACATATATAGATAATTATCCTGTATTGGAAAACCTGAATTACTATTACTGGCTGGAATGTATTGATGCCGATGGTGAAGCAGATATAATAGGACCGGTTTCCCTGTTTATTCCGGAAGGAAGCGGTAATACCGGTACTCCTGCAGCACCTGATGATTATGGCTTAAAACAAAATTATCCTAATCCGTTTAATCCGGATACCCGCATCAACTTTGCTCTCAATGAGACCAGTCCTGTTCGTCTGACCATTTATAATCTTAAAGGTCAGAGGATCAAAACTATCTATGATGGAATAGCAGAAGCGGACATGGTTCAATCTGCATATTGGGATGGAACTGATGCCAGCGGGAAAAGTGTGGCAACTGGAGTTTATCTCTACCGTTTGAAAACAAACAAAACGGAATATTCCAGACGAATGCTTTTGATGAAATAAAATTAACGATAAAGTAATAAATTAACCCTTCGGCAAATGCTGGAGGGTTTTTTGTTTTAAAGAAATTAAGATAGTTTATGTTTTTTAATTTATCTGTGATATTGCTAATTGTTTGCCATGTAAAAATGCTGCGATATTAGAAGTTGGTAAATGTTCCTGTTTAAATCTATCTGTAACTGGTATGAAATATATTACTTTCTTAATATCTGAAACAGATAGCTCAATACTATTCAATTTTATTTTATCTTTCAATTTTAAAGAACTTAAATACTCATAGCCGATTTGTTTTGCTTTATAATTTACATCGTTTTTAATAAATTCCGGATAATAATGAGATCTAGCCTGTAAACACCAATCCCATCTTAAACAATCAAAAAAGAATTCTTTGCTTTTCGGAAAATCAGTATTAATGAAATCTACTAATTTTTCAGCTTTTTTCTGCCAGTTCTTTGTCTGCAGATCAAATTTTCTTATTTGCAGAAAAGTTAAGAACTGCTTGAAAAACATGTAGGGAGAATCATATTTAAGGATGAGATGTTTTAGAGTCGTATTAAATTTGTTTGAGTTGGAGAATTCATTTAACAAGGTTTCTATCTTATGAATTTTATTCAGTTCAGTAAAAGACAACCAGTTACTCTTCAGAATAATATAGGGACTAATTTTTGTAGCAACTATACCAAAATTATCTGCATTTTCTGCCATTTCTGTACCCTGCAGAACTTTAAGAAAACCGAGTTGAAAATTATCTGCCTGCAGCTTGAAGATATCATTGAATGATCTCTCAAAGCTTATTATATCTTCATATGGTAAGCCAGCTATCATATCAACGTGAATATGGATGTTCTCTAAGGAGATAAGCCTCTTAATAATGTCAGTAGTCTTTTGCCAGTTATTGGCTCTGTGAATAGCTTTTAACGTATCAGGATTAGTAGATTGAATACCTAACTCAAATTGGAATAATCCTTTTGGACTATTCTTTAAGATCTGCAGATCTTTATCTTCAAGTAATTCTGGATAGATCTCAAAATGAAATGTCATATCTGGAGCAAGATCAATCAGAAAATTCCAAATATCACGAGCATGTTTTTTATTAGCATTGAAAGTGCGATCAACAAATTTTAATATCCTGGGTTTCTGTTTTATCAAAAATAATAGTTCTTCTTTTACAGTGGCGGTATCACGAAATTCCAAAGCTTGATCTAATCGGGAAGATAGGCAATAACTGCATTTAAATGAACAACCTCTACTTGATTCATAATATATATATTTATCATTGATCTCAGGAAAATCTGCTGCTAAGTAGGGAAAAGGGATTTCTGAGAAGTGTGGATTTTTCTTTTTGATTACCCTTTCTGAAATATTCAAATTATTCTCTAAAATTGATCTTAAGCCGGATTCGCCAGCTCCGCAAATTATGAAGTCAATTTCTGGAAATTCTTTCAGCCAATTATGTGGATCATAACTTACTTCTGGGCCACCCATTATTACTTTACTTTCCGGCAGCAGCTTCTTAAGTTCCGGCAATAGCAAACGAACTTTCTCAGTGTTCCAGATATATACAGAAAAAGCTATAATATTAGGTTGCTCTTTTACTATATATTCCAGAATTTCAAGTATGTTCTGGTTAATAGAAAATTCTAAAATTTTTGTTGTATAATTGAGATCTTTTACATAATTTCTGAGGTATCGAATTGCCAGATTTAAATGTGTATATCGTGCATTGATCCCAACGAGTAAAAGATTTTTCATTAAGTTGCCTTACCGTTAAAGAGAGAACATCTCCTTTGCTTTTACCAGATCTTCAGGGAAATCAATTTCAATACAGGAAATTCCATTTGTAGGAACTGCTTTCAATACCTTATCTTTAGCTAGAAGATCAACTGCATATTCAAAGTAATTGTTGGATTGTCCATTATCTACGCCAAATTGGAGATAATGTACAAATTTTTCGAGAATGTTTTTGTTGAATTTACCAATACCAATAAACTCACCTGCACATTTCGCAATTGGAAGTTGTTTACTTATTTGCTGAATTCGCATATCATCATCAATAATCATTTTAACTTCTTCTTCTGCACAGGATTTAGTTTCTAATAATAGCTGTGAATATTGTGAATCATTTGATATTTTTTTCAAAAGGTCACTTTGAAAGAGGACATCAGCATTGAAATAGATAAAATCATCATTTAAGAGTTCATGGGTAAGCCATAAAGAATAAAGTGTATTAGTTGTATCATAAATTGGATTCTCAATAAATGTAACTTGTTCGCTACTGATCTTTTCTAAAATGTGGGTCTTAAGTTGTTCCATTTTATAACCTAGCACGATCACAAATTCAATAATATTAACCTTCAAGCAACTTTCAAGCTGGTGATGTATTATTGAACTTTTACCGATCTTGATCATGCTTTTTGGTAATCCTCCGGAAACTTTTTGTAATCTGCTACCCATACCTGCAGCCAAAATGACAGCTTTCATTATTTCTCTCCTTTTTTTATTTAATTTACTTTTTCCTATTTCAGAATGGTTCAATTAGTCAATGATTTTTTTGTTTCTACATTTCAATTTTGATAATATAAACTATTACAATTTGATAGACAATAAAATTGAAAATAATTATTTGCCATTAATAAAAATAATATCTTATAATGTCATGGTAAGATATGGAGGAAATATGGAACCGGTAGATATCAAAAAACCAGAACAAACAAAAGAAGAAATACGCATTGAAGCAAACTTGGACAGGATCAGACATAAGCTGATCGTGATAAGTGGTAAAGGCGGAGTAGGGAAAAGCACTGTAGCTGTAAATGTTGCTTATGGACTCGCTTTACAGGGAAATAAAGTTGGAATCCTTGATGTAGATATTCATGGTCCTTCCATAGCAAAAATGTTGGGAATAGAAGGAGAAAAACTACAGATGAATGCAAATGAAGAGTTTCCTGAGCCTATTAAAGTTATGGAAAATCTATATGCATTAACTATTGCAACTTTAGTTGGGAATCCTGATGATCCGATCATTTGGAGAGGACCTATGAAAATGGGTGTAATAAAGCAATTCATGCAGGATATTAGATGGCCTGAGCTTGATTACTTAATTGTTGATTCTCCCCCAGGTACTGGTGATGAGCCATTAAGTGTTGTTCAAATTTTAAAGAATGTTGATGGTTCTATTATAGTATCAACTCCGCAGGATATTGCGTTGTTAGATGCAAGAAAAACTATAAAATTCTCGCAAAAAATGAATGTTCCAATTTTAGGAATTATTGAGAATATGAGTACATTTGTCTGCCCTCATTGTGGTAAGAAGACAGATATTTTCTCAGGTCTTGGAATTGAAAAAGCTGCTAAAGATTTCAATATAGATGTTTTAGGCAGCATTCCAATTGATGTTAACATAGTAAAATCTGGAGATACAGGGAAAGCTTTTCTAAAAGATAATAATACTAGCACATCTGCCAAAGAATTCCAAAAAATTGTATCTAAGATTTCTTCCAAATTAAATTGAATACTAACAAATATGATAAGGCGATGTAGATGCATCGCCTTTTTTTTGTAACTCAATAATTTCTAATTAATAATAATATCAAATTTCATTATCACTTTCTTGACAACGAATATAAACTAATTAATAAGGTAAAACGTAGAAGGAGAGATTAATGATTATTGACTCACGATACAAAGTTGAAAAAAAATTGGGTTCTGGTGTTTGGGCTACAGTATATAAAGTAATTGATCTGAGAACTCAAAAAAGATATGTGCTTAAATTGTTTCAAACGCTTGATGCAGATACCTTATATGAAAAACTATCGGCTGAGAACATGCATCACATAACCAAATTACATCATCCAAATCTCATACAGGTTAATGATTTTGGCAATTTTGAAAATCATATATATTACTTATGTGAATATTACGAGGGTAAAACACTTTCTTCTTTCCGATATAAAAAAACTAATGAGGGTTTTTTTTATGATATTATTGTACAAATTTGTTATGCTTTAAGTGCACTTCATAGTCAAAATGTTATTCACAAAGATTTGAAACCCAACAATGTTGTTTATAAGATCAGAAAAAATCAGCCGGTTCTTAAATTAATGGATTATGGTTTTACGAAGATTGATATTGAAAGAAATGATCAGCGGATTGGGAATGCACTGCCTTATATTGCCCCTGAAGTATTTACCGAAAATAAAGCTGTTACACAAAGTGATTTTTATTCACTTGGAGTAATGTTATATAAGATCACAACTGGAACATTGCCATATACAATAGAACAACTTTCATCAATTCTTGCTGGGGATGAATTCAATTTATTTCCTAAATTCCCGACAGAATTAAATGCTGATATTCCAAAAGATCTGGAAAAAATTATTTTGAAATTGTTGGAAAAGGATCCTAATGACAGGTTTCAAGATGCAGAAAGTATTATTGACCAGATTAACCAGATACAACCCAAAAAATATCCTTTTTCCAGAAAAAGATCAATTGTGAACAATATCCAATTTAGTGATTATATTGTACGTGAAGATTATTCCCATAGATTGCTGGATTATCTACCTATAGTATGTAAGGATAATGGTAAAATTATTTCTCTCTCTGCTGGTAAGGGTTTAGGAAAAAGCAATGTATTAACACTATTTCGGTATCATTTATTAACTGATAAATATTATATTTTTGACTATTCATGCAGTGAGTCAGACAAGGATCCTTTCTTTGCCTTAATAAAAGAATTTTATCACGCTGTAAAAAATAATAAAAAGATCGCATCAGATCTATCTAAAATATCTCCTTCCTTGAATAAATATTTATTTGATTCAGAAAATTCTGTAGAAGAACTTATAAGTAAAGGCAATGATCTTGACCTGGATTTTAAAGCAGCATCAAATTTTATTTATCACCTTTCGGAAGAAAAGCCGCTAATCTTTATTATCAGGCAAGCAGAACACTTAAGCAAAGTTGTGTTCCGATTTATAAATTATATATCAAAAGAGGTAACCAGGCGACCGATCCTTATCATTCTTAGTATTAATGATCCGCGTAAATTAGTAGGATTGATGCATCCAGCTCAAATGACGATAGATGCGCTCACATACGATCAAACTGAAATATACATGTCTAAATTATTAATGAAAATACCACCGGCTGACTTTGTTAAAAAAGTATGGTTGCGTTCCAATGGTAATCCAATGTTTATTGAGCAGATACTTATTGATCTAACTAATAAAAGATTGATCTTAGAATCAAATAAATTCAATTTTGATTATGATCTGGATAATTATGAGCTGCCAAAAGAATTACAGGATGCTGTATATCTTCGCATTGAACATCTTTCAAAATCAAGTTATCAGTATTTAAAAAAAATAGCGTGTATTGAAACTCCTTTATCAAGTACTTTAATCCAAACAATATTGAATATTGATGATAAAACACTCTTCTTTTTCATATCAGATTGTGTAAACAATGAGCTTCTTAAAAAAGTTGATGAATATTTCAATTTCACTTTTAGAGAAGCAAAAGATCATTTTTCTCAAGAGTTACCTGATAGAACAAAGAAGGTCATCTCTAATAAAATATTAAAATATTTCGTTGATAAACAAATTACTCTATTCTCTGTTCTAGACGGTATTATAGAGCATGCAAAATTTATTAATGACTTTGAAGCAGTTCGCAAGTATCTGCTGCTTTCTGTTGAACTATTTACTCGAAGAGGACAGCATGAGATCTCTTTTGAACAGATGGTAAAAGTAGTTATTCTTGATTTCTCACCTGAAGTTGATATCAAAGAATGTAACCTGATCTCCGATCTTCAGCTCTTAATAGAAAAATCCGAATGGGCAACTGAAAAACAAATAACTGATGAGCTGAAATCACATATATTAAAAATGCCCAATATCCCTGAAAAGCATATTATAATGGGTCTATTCTATTTAACGATAGAAAAATTGACACTGGCAGAAAATAGATTTAAGAAAGCATTAAAAACGGTAATTACCGGTAAACTACGAATTGAAATACTCATAAATTTGTGTCGGACCATGCTATTACTGAATAAAATTGAAGAAATGGGTAAATATATTGCTGAATTGGAATCTTATACACTACCAGAGAATAAGAAAATTTGCTATATAGTTAATAAGGGTCTTTATTACGGTCTGAGTGGAAGTTTAAATGAAGGTATAGCAATTATGGAGGATTATTTACAGGATGTCAAAACTCAGAATAATCCTAATTATTTTATTAAATTAGGAAGACTCCATAATAGCCTGGGTGTTCTTTACAGACATAAAAAAGTTTTAGATGAAGCTGATAAAAATTTTGAAATTGCCAAAAAAATATGGGAACGAATCAGCTATAAACGTCAACTTGTAGCTGTTTATAATAATATCGGAGATGTTGCATTAACAAAAGGTAATACGAACAAAGCATTTATTTATTTTAGGAAAGCCAAAAATATTTCTGAACAAATTAATGCAAAACGTTATGGGGTCTTGGTTCTTCTAAATCAGGGGGAAGCACATATAAAGCTGGGGAATTTTAAAATAGCGGAGAACTTCCTGAAGGAGGCATATACTTATTCTAAGAAATTAGAGACAAAGCCATTTTACAACTCAATTATAAATAATCTGGCAATATCAAAAAGTAAGAAAAAAAACTTTTATTACTATTACAAATTCATCAAAGAGCATGTTCCGAATCTGATTCGTGGTGAAATGTATAAGGTTACACCATTAACAAAAACATTTTTCTATTATCTTTATGAAATAGGGGATTATGAATTAATAGAACAAATGTTGAAAAAAAACGAAGATGTATTCTTTGAAAATCATGAACATGAATTTTATTTCCAAATGCTTGGATTCCTTAAAATAATAAAAACAGATTTTTCGGGTGGACTCAAAATAATTGATAAGGCATTTACATATTCCAAACAAAATAGTAGTGATTATGCTCAAACAATAAATTATATTCATCTCTCTGAATGCTATGCTGGATTGGGTAATATACAAAAAGCTATATCGGCATGTGAAAGAGCGGAAGAACTTTGTGAAAAAAATAATTTTAAGTACTGGGAAACAGTTCTGGAAATTAAAAAAGTAAGAATTCAGTTGTTAGATGGGAATTTAAATTTAAGAGTAATATTGCGTAATCTACTAAATTTAATTAGTTATGTTCAAAAAAATGAGCTATTTTTGCTTGAAACAGAAATATATGGATTAATTGTTCAGATATATTCTTATTTGAATTTAAAAAGAAAAGCTACCTTGCTGTTTGATAAATATAAACAATCAGTTCAAGAAAATATAAAAAATCTGCCTAAGCATGATAAAGAATTGTATTTTAGAAAAACTAAATATTACCTGAAAAATTATTCAGGATTTAAAACAGTAAAAATAGAACCTCGTTTTACTGAATCATCAGAAAAATGGCAGGAAGAATTATACGATATACTAAAATTAAAAAATACACCTCGGATGAAATTTTTCATAGATAAGACGATCACCAAATTATTAGCACCTTATTACTATGCAATAATACTGAAAGATGAAATGGATAATCATAAAGATCCATTCTTGAAACTTAATATAAAGAGCGAATATTTGTTTTCTAGTAAGATTGATAGTTATATGAAGGAATCACTAATAAAAAATGAGATAATATCCAGAAAGATAGATAGATCACATGTTTTATTCGTTCCGTTAAAGATCAAAACTGCTGAAGTTGGATGCTTAATTTTGGCTGATCAAGGTGAAGTTACATTTCAGGATGAAGAGATCCAAATCGTTAAGATATTAAAACTGCATCTTACTTCCATATTAATCCGTATAAATGAGTTTGTCACTCTGAATAAGGATATGGAATTAATGTCAAAATTAATTGATACAACGCGTAAGTTTTTTGCAATTCTTCAGTTGGATAAATTAGAACAGGAGATCGTGACATTTACATTAGATTTCACAAATAGTACACGTGGATTTTTCATCAAAAAAGATCAATATGAAAATTATACGTACAAAGTTGCAATGGATGATTCCAAACAAATTGTAAGAGATTATGTGTATGTAAGTAAGAGTATCTTAAGTGAAGTGCAGAGGATTAAACAACCTATTTATGTTTCAAATGCTAAAGAGGAAAACCTATTCAGTAATACAAATGATATTGATTCTGCGGTTCTATCTATATATTGTGCACCACTCATTGTTGACAGCAAGATTTATGGTTTTCTTTATTTTGATAACCTGAATGCTGAAAAAGATGAGATGCAGATCAATTCCAATTTTTTGAAATTAATACTAACTCAAATTTCTACTGCTATAAAAAATGCCCAACAATATGAGCTGTTAACGAAAACCAATAAAGAGATAAGCTCACTAGATGATCTAAAGAAAGATTTCATCAATATTGTTTCACATGAATTAAAAACACCGCTGGTTGCAATACACGGTTATGTAAAAATGTTAAAAAAGATAAAGCTCCAGAAAAAGGAGAAAGAGATCATTAATACCCTATCTTCCAGTACAGATAAACTGGAAACAACTATTAATGATATCATTAATTTTAATAAATACCAGATGTATAATAAACTTCAGAAAGCGAAAGTGAATATTATTGATCTTCTCAGTGAATTAAAAGAGGAAGGTGAAAATATATCTAAAAACAGAAATATGATCTTTAAATTAAATGTGGAATCTTCCCTGCAGCCAGTGAATATTAACTGGAATGCATTTTATCTGATGATGTTCAATATTGTGCATAATGCTATTCGATTTACCAGAGATTTTGGAACGATTACTATTGGTGCAAGGCATTCCGCTTTCCAGCAGGAAGAGATAAACGGTAAGGATAGTTTAATAATATATGTTAACGATAATGGAATTGGAATTCCTGAAAATGAACAGGAAAAGATCTTCCAAAAATTTTACGAACTTACTGATATCATTTCTCATAGTTCGGGTGATACAGAGTTCCATTCCAGCGGGTTAGGACTTGGGCTTTCTACCGCAAAACTAATTGCCAATCTGCATAATGGTCGTATCTGGGTAAATAGTAAAGAAAATGAGGGAACTACAGTTTTTGTAGTTGTACCTTTTAAGTAATAGGAAAATAATGAGTTTATTTAAAAATATATTTAGCCGCAAATTAGCATGGGAGCAGCAGAGTTTCACTGGAATAGTTGCAAAGGGTGAAAGTATTGTAGTTTTTTGTCCTGAAAATTCTTATCAGACAACAATAATATTATCACATATATTAAATTGGAAAGAGCATTTCACAAATATCTCGATAATCCTTCCTGCTTATGATTATCCCTTTTTTAATAGAGTATCTGTAGATGCAGAAATTTGTTATCTTAATTTAAATGATATTGTTAAACCCTTTAACAATGCAGTCATTTTTAATTTTAATTCTAATAAAAAAATATATAAAATCCTTAAGCATTGTAATAATTCTACTATCCTGGATATCAATAATTCAGCGAACATGCAATTTATCCCAGCTCCACAAGATCCTGTCCTCTTACTTAAGAAATTTGCAGATTTTTTTGATTTTTCCTGGGAGCTTGTTAATTATGACCTAGATGTTTCCAAATCAGAATTAATGGTTGCTTATCATCAATTGATCAAGAATAGATTTAAGAATTTTGTGTTACATTTCAGCAATGAAATTTCCACAAAAATGATAGAAACAATTATACAGACGGTAAAACATGAATTTGCAGCAAACATTTATTTTACCGGTAAAAACATAACAAGTAAAGATTTTATTAATATTGAAATTATACAAGTGACTAATCTTTTGGAATTATTTAATCTGGCTAAGAATAGCGATATTTTAATAACAGATAAAATTGAAATTGCCGGAACATTTGTTGATATTGGGATAACCCAAGTATTCCTGGGCAAGAATTTTGGAAATAGTACATTGAAATGTATAGAGCAAAAAGATATTTCTGCATTAAAAAGTGTAATAAAAGATGCATTAGAAAAACAGTAGGTTAGAGGTATAAATGAGAAAGTTCCTCAGCATAAGCTTAGTGATCATTATTGCTACAACGCTGATTGCAGATCAAAAAGAAGATTTGCAATTTGCAGTTGGATTATATAAAGATAATAACTATAAATTAGCCAAGGTAGAACTAACTAAATTTCTTGAAAACTATCCGCAGAGTAATTTAGAAAATGATATTAAATTTCTACTTGGTAATATTTCTATTGCCGAAGAAAATTATACTGAAGCTGGAAAATATTTCAGCGAGTTATATACGAGTTCTACACATCCTTCAATTCGTGCTGAAGTTGTTTTAGGACTGGGTCAAAGTGATTATTATTTAAATAAATACACTCAAGCAAAAGCTGTTTTCGAACAATTTGTAATTGAGCACGTAAGTAATGAATTGGTCTGGAAGGCATATTATTATCTTGGAAAGATCAGTTTAAAGGAGAATGATCTTGATAAGGCACAATTAAACTTGGAAAAGGCATTTAAGTTTAATAAAAACACTTTGATATTATCAGTAGTTTTGGAATTGAAGATCGCTCAAAATAAAGTTTCAGATATTGATGAAGTATTGAATGAGATCATAGGTAAATCAGATTCTGAGAATAAATTCAGAGCAATTTTATTATATCAAAACTACAATCTTACTAATGGAAGAACAGATAAAATACTTTGTATCGATCCAGATATAATACCTTCAACTTCCCAATATTACAACCAGCATAATTTGATCTTTGGAATTACCTATTATCAAGTTGGAAGATATGAAGATGCATTGAATAAACTTGAGAAATTAGATTCTGATAAGGGGAAATACTATTCTGCATTATGCTATTATGAAATGCAGAATGAAAAAAAGGCTAAAACAATATTAAATGAATTAGTTAATTCCAATGATAAACAAATTAGCTCAAACAGTACTTTTTATTTGGCTCGAATAGATAATAATGTTGAATTACTTCAAAAATTTATTGATGAAAATACTGAGCATGAATTTTCTCCGGTAGCTTATTATCTGTTAGGCTATAACAGTTTTATAAACAATGATTTTAATAGATCATTAAGTTATTTTATCCAGGCAAAGGATAAAGGTAATAATATCAGTAATGATGAAGCGTACAGAGCTGTAAAAGAGAAAACATTCTATCTAATTGCTGAATCTGCCTATCTTGTAAACAACTTAAACGATGCATTACAAAAATATCAGCTTTATCTATCCTTATTCCCTCGAGGAGAATTTTCAGATGAGGCTCATTTTAAGATCGGTTTGATAAATTATAGAAATGAAGATTACAAAAGTGCTGATACTAATTTTAATTCAGTTAAAAAAGAATTTCCCCAGTCTGAAAAGTCTGGAATGAGTAATTATTATCTGGGTGAGATAAGTTTTAATAATGGTGATCATTCAGAAGCTTTAGAATATTATCAAGATGCTCTGGACGGTATCTGCGATCTTGGATATACTTGGGAAAGGATTGCCCATATTTATTTCATTCAACAAAAATATCATAAAGCTAAAGAATCTTTGGAGAATGTCCCAACAGATCCAAAATACCTGTTTGATAGATTCTTATTAAAAGGAAATATTGAGTTTGCTGAACACGATTATATTAAAGCTCTGGAAGCTTTCACATTTGCAGATGAGCATTCCAGTAATCCTGTTCAGCAGGAAGCAGTTCTTTCCAGAAAAGCATGGACACTGTATCAATTGAAAAGATATGAAGAATCATCTCAGCTTTACAGCAGACTTTCCAGTACTGCTACTTCTCCCGAAAAATATATCATAAAAGCTGCAACATCAGCTTTCAGTGCTGAGAATTATTTGAAAGCGATCGAGTATTTTATGCAGTATACTCAGAATTTCCAATCTTCAACCGATTACCATTCAGCAATTCTGGGTATTGCAGATTCTTATTACAATTTAGGTGATTTTAATAAAGCAGTGAATTACTATATCAAATTGATTCAGACAGGTGTAGCTGATATAATATTAAATAATGCTATAAATGGTTTACGCTGGGCTTCTGAACAGTCAGAAACAATAGATTTTACAGAAATAGTAGATGAGCTTTTAATTAGTTGTACCGATACAAAGATCAGGGTGGAATTGCTGGATAGAAAGGTATATTATCTGTATAAAAAAGAGAAATGGCAGCAGACAATTGATGTAAGTAAAGAACTGGAGATCTTGGCGAAAGAGCATGAGAATATATTAGAGATCAAATTGATGAAAGCTCTTTGCTACGAGAATCTGGGAGATCATGATAAGGCAGATGGGACATACGATGAACTATATGCTCAAAAACATGATCCAAATGTTCTAAGGCATTGGGCAAAGCTGTTAGTAAAAATGGATAAAAATACAGAAGCAATAAATAAATTAAGAAAAGCATCACAATTATCAAGGAACGAAAATTTATGGCTTGAGCTTCTGCAAATTGAATTGAAGCAGAACAATGATCTATTTATAAATGATTATAATAAATTCCTGGAATTTGCTAATGGTGAAGAGCGGCAGATTGCACAGTTATTAGAAGTTGAATGGAAATTGAATGTAGATCAAACCAGCGAACTTGATTCAAGACTCAAAGAATTAAGTTCAAGTAAATATAAAAGTGTAAAAGCAAAGACGCAATTACTTAAAGGATTACTTCTAGTTAAGAATGGTGATGATGAATCTGCAATTCCTGAATTTTTGAGGATAAGATACTTATATCCTGAATTCAGTGAAATCCGCAATAGGGCAGAAGCGCTTGCCTGCATTTCCTATATAAGAGTTAATAATTTTGATGAAGCCAGGAAATTATTTGAAGTAATTGAGAGTGACATTACTTTAGAAATGAAAGAAAAGATCAGTTCTTTACTACAAGGGGAGGAGAAATGAAAAAGTTGATTATTCTCCTGCTCTTCATTCCATTCAGTATTTTGTCAGCAGCAAATGGAGATCAGCTTGACCTGGGGAATGTTATTATTCAGGGTGAAACTACATCTCTATCAGATACATTAAGTTTTGCTAGAAACCTGGAAGAATACTGCCAGCTGTCTTCACCTGAACAATTTGAATATGAAAATTATTTTTCAACTATGCAAATTGATCCTGCCATTACATATCCTTCTCAAGAACGGATTGCACTTCTATTGCAGGGAGGTTTGAATAATTACATTTCAGTTAGAGGCGTATTTTCATCAGGAAAAATATGGCAGTTTTCAGCAAATTTATTAAATAATCACAGATATGAAACCAGCCAGCAGAAAATGGTTAATTTCCAATGGCAGCCGGAAGTAAATGATCATAAAGTTATCTTTGATCTAACAAGAAAGGAATATACCGCAGAATATGGAGAAACAGATATCTCCGGTGGATTTATTTCCTATAAAAATCAAGGTTATATCATTCCGCAAATTCCGCAGTTCAGCTGGAATATCGATTTAAAAGGTTCATATAATGAATACACACAAATAGCACTTACAAAAAAGTCTCAAACCGATGTTGACCTTATTTCAAATATTGGAATTATATATAGAAATATCCGTGGAACCTTTAGTGCAAACAGGTTGATGCAGACTATTTCAGGATTTTGTGGAGCTAATTATTCCAATCTGAAATTCTTTGATAGAATTGGATTTTGGTGTGCTTATGACGCAAGTGGAGTATATCCTTCAATAAACCTAAGCTCTAAACTTTATCTCAATAATAATTTAAAACTAAGATTTGAAAATATTCCTACTATCTCTAAATTATCACGTGCAGATGAATTTAACAAAAATCTTCTTCAATATCTTGTAGCAGGAGATTATCAAACTAAGGGAATAATTAATTCTTATATAACTTTAGAAAGTGAATATATCCTTCCGATTTCATTGTATTATAATGCAAAATATGAAAAAGATCATTTGAGATATGTGGAAAATACACTTGGCTTTTATAACTTGGAAAATATAGATTGCCTGATACATAATGTGGGATTTAAGGCAGCTTATAAATATAATAATCTATCTGCTATTCAAAACACTGAATATATTATATCTGAAGATCAGCTTTATTGGGAACCTCTCTTTATCTCCACCACAACACTTGTTTATGAAGGACAGTTGTATAACGCAGGAGTTGATCTGCGAATACTTTCAGGTGGAGAAAATGATAGAGGTATAAAACCGAAGAATGCACTTCTTATGGATGTTTCAGCACTTTATAGACTACGAAACAATATCTCTATTTTAGGAGAGATAAAAAATCTATTTAATCAGGAATATAAAAAATTCGATAACTATAAAATTGAAGAATTACAATTTGTTATCAGTATTAAGATGACATTTTAATGGAGGAAGTTGATGAGAATTATTAGATTATTGGTGATATTGAAGCATATAATATAGTCAGTAATAACGCCTCAGTTTCCGGAACTATATATTCTTATCTTATTGTTAGCAGCTATGGTGTATTTTCTTCTTCCTCTATTACAACTGATATATTTTTCCATGATGGAATTGGAACTGAGGAAATTGAAGATATTTATTTAAATTGATATTACAGTGCTTGACATATTGTCAGTAGTTAATTAATTAAAATTATTATTATAGAGTGAAGCTTGATGGTGCAAGAGTAAAAGGGAATCTCGTGTAAATCGGGAGCGGTCTCCGCCACTGTAAGTAGAAGATATTATTGGAGTTACGGGTCACTGAGTAATTGGGAAGGTCTGTAATATATATCCATCTGCAAGCCAGGAAACCTGCCATAGAGCTTATTTACAAATACTCCGGAGCATGAGTTATTGTGTTAATAAGTTTTATGAATCCTTTTATTTTAGCAGCTGTTTTTAGCTTCAGAGATAAAAGGATTTTTTTTATGAAAAAAATAATTCTGGTTTTTGTTTTTAGTCTGATTATACTAACCGGATGCTCAAAAAGCAAAGAGCTTAAGGGTGATAGGTATGTTATTACATCTCCAGAAATCGCTGAGATTGTTTGTCTACTTGAAGGTGCAAAGAATATTGTTGGTGTAACAATAGAATGTGATTATCCCAAAAATCTGCAGGAAATTGAAAAAGTTGGTAACTTTGGCAATATTAATTATGAAAAGATCATCTCATTGGATCCTAGCGTTGTGTTTACTTCCGGTTTGGAACAACAAGCGATAGCTTCCCAACTAAAAAAACTTAATATAAATACAATACCTATATATCCTCAAACGATAGAAGATTTTTTCTCTGCAATAATTGTGATAGGAGAGGAGATAAATAAATTAGATAGGGCTGAATTTGTTGCGGATAGTTTGAAAAAAATAATTCAAAATTATAATAAATTCACAAATTTACCGAGAGTGTATATAGAAATTTATGGGAATCCTATAATGAGCGTTAGCGATGAATCATTTGTAGGAGAGTTGATCACCTTTGCTGGTGGAGATAATATTTTCCCAAAATTACCCAGAGATTACAGCAGGATAAATCCTGAAGAGGTAATTATGAATGATCCTGAAATAATTATATTAACATATCCCGGTATGACCAAAGAGCAAGTTATGCAAAGAAAAGGTTGGGAAGTAATTACTGCTGTGAAAACAGGCAGGATCTACACTACCAGCGATATTGATCCTGATGTAATTTTACGGGCTTCACCCAGAATTATAGAAGGGTTAGCTGGACTGATCAGGATTTTCCATGAAAAATAGGAAATGGATATTCATTCTTTTTGGTATCTTTTCCATCCTGCTGGTTGTGTTCTATCTTTTTATAAATAAGCCTACAACACATATCTTAATTGCTGTGAGATTACCGCGAATTATGCTGGCATTCCTCGTAGGATTTATACTGTCCGGTGTTGGTTATTCTTTCCAGATAATGCTAAATAATCCTTTAGCCGAACCGTACATTCTAGGTATATCTTCCGGTGCAGCATTTGGAAGCATATTAGCAGGAATTCTGGGTTTATATCTATTCATGCCGTTGTTTGGATTTGCGGGAGCATTGATCTCATTAACTATCGTCTGGTTCCTGGCACATTTAGGTGGATTTTTTAATAGAACTAAATTGCTGCTTTCCGGTATTATTGTAGGAATGTTCTTCTCAGCTTTTATCTCACTTATCATGTATTTCAATCAGCAGGATATAGGGAATATCATCAACGTGCTGATGGGTAATCTAGGCCATATTTTCAGCCGTAGGGAATGGTTTTATTTCGTGATCGTATTTATAATTTCAATCTTATTGATGTTGTATTTATTCCTGCTGTCACGAAAGTTAATGATACTGACAACCGGTGATATCATTGCCGGCAGCCTAGGTATTGATGTGAAAAAACTGCGTAGAAAGATTTTTATAATTAGTTCACTTCTTACTGGGATTACTGTTGCTTATGCAGGTATAATCGGATTTATCGGTCTTATTGTTCCACATATTGTCCGTATGATCTCGGGTGGGAATAAGAGAACTGGGATCATTTACTCAGCAATATTCGGAGCAGTACTTTTAATAATGTGTGATCTTATTGCTATGAACATCACGATTATAGAAATTCCAGTAGGAATAATTACTGCATTTCTAGGTTGTCCTTTCTTCCTGTTCATTATGGCAAAAAGTAAATAAAAATTGTAATATAGTTCTTTATAAGTGTATAGAGTGGGATGAAATAAAAAACCTCCGGGTATTCCCGAAGGTTTTAGATAAGATGATATGAAATATTATAGTGTAATTTTTACTTCTTTGATTTCTTTGAATACTTCTAAATGTTCTTTTATCTCTTCCGCTACATTATCACGATGTGTATCGAATTTGGGAATTTCTACATCAACGATAGCTACACCATTTTCAAAACCGACATACTTGACCATTTTAAGGGTGATGATATCTTCTCCTACACCTGGATAGATAACTTTCTTGAGTTCTTCTATAATAGTATCTTTAGTAAATGCTTCTTCTTCTGCCAGACCATGTTCGATCTCGTATTTCTTGATAGCTTTCTTAAGTGTATCTACTGCAAGAACAGAACAGTGCATTTTTACTGCCGGTAGACCATCAAGTTCCTCAGCAGCACCTTTCCAGGTTATGTCCTTAGCCTCTTCAATAGTTTTCCCCATTGCCATATCTGTGATAATGGAACCTGTAGCGATGTTGGAAGCGCAGCCGTATGATTGGAATTTAATATCTTCGATGATATGTGTCTCAGGATGAATTTTTAGAAATATCGAGATCTGGTCACCACAAGCTGGACTTCCTTCGGTAGCAGCAGCATCAGGATCTTCTAATTTACCTATATTGTGTGGCTTCATAAAATGATCTAGTACCTTTTGTGAATATTGCATAATATTCTCCTTATTTGTCTTTATAAATTAATTACACAGCGGACTTCGTGAACGAAGTTCTTTAACTACTTCTGCAAGCTTTTCTACGGTGTAGTCTATCTCTTGGAATGTATTATATCTGCTAAGTGTGAATTTCATTGAACTGTGTGATTGTTCATGACTTCTGCCCAAAGCCATTAAAACATAATTTGGTTTTAAACCCTGGGAAGCACAGGCACTTCCTGTAGAAATAGAAACACCATTCATTTCCATCATCATCATAATTGCTTCACCTTCGATATAATCAAACGAAATATTTATATTATGTGAAGCACGTTTATTGCCACGAGGACCATTTAATAAAGTGTCTGAAATTGTGGATTCTATTTTATTCAATAAGTAAGTAGAAAGTTTACGGATCTGTGAAATATTCTCGTCCAAGTTACTGAAGGCTAGTTCTATAGCTTTAGCAAATCCTGCAATAGATGCTGTATTTAATCCGCCTGTCTGTAAATTATCCATTCGGTTGATACCGTGTTGAACTTGACCTAAAACGATTCCTTTTCGTTGATATAAAGCTCCAATACCTTGAGGTCCATGGATCTTGTGAGCACTTATTGACATAAGGTCTATCCCAAGCTCATCTACATTTACAGGTACTCGTGCATAGGCTTCACAGGCATCAATATGCATTGCGATCTTATGCTTGGAGCTATCTAATATTTCTCGGATCTCTTTTAAGGGTTGAATTGTTCCAACTGTATGATTAACCATAGTGGTCATAAATAATACAGTATCTTCTCTGATTGATTCTTTAAGCTGTTCAAGATCAATAAATCCATCATTATCAGCCTGAAGATATGTAACATCAAAACCACTTTCCTCAAAGAAAGCAGCATTAGTAAGAAGGTCAGGGTAATCGATAACTGAACAAATAATGTGGGTTCCTTTATTTGAATTTGCAGTAAGATAACCTTTTATTGCCAGGTTATTTGCAGCAGTTCCTCCAGATGTGAAATGGATCTCCTTAGAATTTGCTCCTATTGAATCTGCGACAATCTTTTTAGCCTTAGCTAAATTATTTGCTGCTTCAGTTCCTGTTGCAATGAAATTGGCAGGGAAGTAATATTTATTTTTCATAAATTCAGTTATTGTTTCAATAACTTCCGGTGCAGGCTTAGATGTTAAGCAATTATCAAAATATATTTTTTCCATAAATTCTCCTATAGTTTTGCCACGATCTGACTCAGTTTTATTGAGTCAAAATATTGTTCCATATGTTCTTTTATTTCATCCCACAATTGTTTAAATCCGCATGGTAACCCGATACAGTGGGTTCGTCCTTCCGGATTTCCAGAGCAGACCGAAGTAACATAATTCTCATCAACGGCCAGCATAATATCTTTGAGTGAGATAATATTCATCTCTTTGGCAAGTTGATATCCGCCTTTAGCTCCATGGATACTTATTATGAGTTCATTCTGTTTCAATTTGCGGAAAAGTTGTTCAACATATTTCACAGGGAGATTCTGGCTTTTACAGATGTCATTAATGGAAACAGGCTTGTCAGTTGATCTTAGAGCAAGTTCAGATAAAGCTCTTACAGCATATTCTGTCTTCGTTGAAATATTCATTATCATCTCCTTAGAGTATAACATATAAAATTAGTATGAATTAGCAAGTAATATTTTGGGAAAAGGTAAAAAAATGATAAAGTTAAAAGATATATGTGTTTCATACCAGCAAAAAAGAGTATTGAACAATCTTTCAATAGATTTTCATACAGGGGAATTCTGTGCTCTTCTAGGACCTAATGGTGCTGGGAAATCCACTTTACTGAGGTCAATTATAGATTTTCAGCTTGAGAAAACAGGGGAAGTATATATTTCAGGTAAAGAGTTTAATACCTGGTCACGGCAGGAACTTGCCAGACAGATAGCAATAATCCCGCAGGATTTCCAGCTCCAGTTTGATTACACAATTGAGGATCTTGTATTAATGGGAAGATTCCCGTATCTTGGACGCTGGCAGAACTACTCAAAAAATGATAAGAAAATTGTTCAACATATTTTAACTCAGCTTGATCTTGTTCCATTTAAAAATAAATTATACTCTCAACTCAGTGGTGGGGAACGCAGGCGTGTATCTATTGCCAGAGCATTGGCTCAGGAGACACAGGTGTTATTGATGGATGAAGCATTTGCAAATCTTGATATAAATCATCAACTGGAAATTATGCAGCTGCTTTCAGATATTAATATGGAACACAATAAGCTGATAATTCTGGTTTCACATAATATAAATTTAGCAAGCGAATATTGTGAAAGAATAATCATGCTGAAAGAAGGTGTTGTGATAGCTGATGGTAAACCAGAGAAAATTGTGAATTCCGAGAATCTGAAAGAATTATACAATGCTGAACTGGAAATAATAAAAAATCCTGTTTCGGGAAAACCAAATTTAATATATCCGGGGAAAAATGCGAGTTAAGATATTGGTGATTATATTTTTTATTACGATTAAATTATTAAGTTTAAATATAACAGCCAGAGTAGTGAATGATGCCGGAAAACCAATTCGTGATGTGATAATTACTTACAAAGATAAAGCAATAATATCACAAAAAAATGGTTATTTCAATATTAATAATGTATCGGCAGAAGATGAGGTAAAATTTCATAAGATTAATTATCAAGATAAAACAGAAGCAGCCGGCAACATTGAAAAAACAGTGATTCTACAAGATAAAGTTATAACGATCCAGGGATTAAGAGTGATCGAAGAAATGCAGAAAGGATTAATTGGTTCAAGTGAGGTTATTGTGATAAGATCTGAAAATAATTCAGGCTCAGCAGCTGATATACTGCGCGAAAGCTCTGATCTGCAAATATCAGGATTACCACTTTTCGGAGAAGAACAGAAGATAATCTTCCCCGGTTATAAAGCACGTCACACACTTATAATGCTGGATGGAATTCCCTTAAATAAAAGTGGGACCGCTTTTGATATTTCGACCATTCCAGCTGAGATCATAGAGAGTATAGAAGTTGTGAAAGGAAGTTCAAGCAGTATAGCTGGAGCTGGTTCAATGGGCGGAATAATAAATATTAATACAAAACAGGCACAAAGTAGATACAAGATTAATGCTGTTCATACTTTCGGTTCTTTTGGTCTGGATCAACATTCAATTGCACTATCCAGGTCAACATCTAAAGTTCAGATTTATGCCTACTTTAGAAAAAGTTTTACCCGCAATGATTTTACCTATATTCCACAGAATGATCCGGATATTTTGAAGGTAAGAGAACATAACGAGAAATCTATTTATGACGCAAATTTAAATCTAGCATATACTAGTCCCATTGGCATGTTTGCATATAAATTACTTTTCCAGGATTTCTTTAGAAAATTACCTGGTAATATTGAATCTCTGGAATGGTATAAAAACAGCCGATTAACAGGACAAACACAAAAACATGTTTTTAATTACTCCAGAAAGATAATGGATTATAATCTAAAAGCTGATCTCTATTATTCACTTGATAAGTCTGTTTATGATAATACTCGGCTTGACGATCCCTGGGCACAAAATATTTATCTGGCAACTTTAGCCAGGAACAAGCAACAAAGCAGAGAGGTAAAACTTCATTCGGAATATTTAAGTGATATCTTCTACATTGATTGGGGTGGAGATTACCGTTATGAGGAATTTAAATATACAGATTTGAATTATCCGGAACAATCAACTGAAAAAGTTTTTAGAGAAAACTTTGCCGTTTTTGGAAAAACTAAGCTCAGACAAAAACACTTTCCGTATATTACAAGTTTAACCGGATCAGCACGTTGGGATAATACTACGGGCTTTGATGATCATACAAGCTGGAAATTGGAACCGGAATTTTCCTATGAGAATTATTTTATGATCTCATTAGGCGGGAATGTAGCAAACGGTTATACGTTACCTTCTTACTACAATCTATTTTGGAAAGGAGACAGTCATGTATCGGGTAATCCCGATCTAAAACCAGAAGGTTCATTAAGCTGGCAGATCTTTTCCAAATTTATAATTTCAAAGTACATTTTTAAAGTTACTTATCGACATGATGATATTGATGATATGATCATTTGGTTTAGAGATGAATGGAGTAAGTGGAAACCCAGAAATCTCTCAACTGCAGAGGTTGATAACTGGGAACTTGAAGTGAATGTTAAACCATATAAATTTATGGAACTTGTTACGATATATACAAAAAGCTCTGCCGTGAATAGAACTGAAAATGATCCTAATTATGACAGTAAAATTCTCTATGTGCCGGATCATTCTCTTAATATAAACCTTAAGATAAGAACGAGAAAATTTAAGGGGAATATCTCTTATAAACTTATTGGAGAACAATGGACAAATTCTGATCAATCCACTACAGAACATCAACTTGCTGCATATGATCTCTTAAATGCCGGAGTGGAATATTCAGTGGTTTGGCAGAATTTCAGGGTTACACCTTCCATTAAAGTGGATAATATAATGAATAAATTATATGAAATTTATGATCATGTACCACGACCCGGAATTAACTGGGAAATAAATTTGGGAATTGAATATAAAATATGATTCAAGGATGGAAAAAATGAAAAAAAATTTAATAATTGTAATAATATTCTTAACAATAAATTTATGGGGGTCTGTAGGATTTATAGTTAATTCAGGAAGTGAGACTTTGTCCAGAATTGATTTCGACACAGGTGAGGTAGACAATGTGTACAGTGTTCTGGGTTCTTCGCCAAACAGGGTTGCCTTAACAACTGAATTTGCATATGTTGTAAATTCTTGGGATAACAGTGTACAGAAGATCGATATAAATACCGGCAGTACGATCACGAATATATATATTGAGAACTCATCGAATCCTTATGATTTAATTATATATGGTGATGATGCCTATACTACAGGTGGAATGATAAATAAGGTCTATAAGATCGATCTTGCCACAGATGTTGTTGAATCCTCTATTCAAGTTGGCGGGAATCCTGCTGGAATGGCTATTTTGAATGGGAAGTTATATGTGGGTAATAGTGATTATGGAACCGGATATTCCAATTGCAGTGTCAGTGTTATCGATCTTGAAACATTCAGCGTTGATACAACTATCCCGACTGAAGTGAATCCGCAATTCCTGGCAGCAGTCAATGGTAAGATCCATGTGAGTTGCGGGGGAGACTGGGTTACTATTCCTGGTAAGATCTGCATAATAGATCCTGCTTCAAATACGGTTGAGAGCACTCTGGATATTGGGGGAATAACAAGTAATTTTGCTTTGATGGTAAATAATACTATTTATATTGCAGATGGTAATGGCACTTCACTTTATGCCTATAATGCAGAAACTTATGAAATAATATACGATGTTACTAATCCATTTATTCCCGGTGGTAGTATGGTCACTTCTACAGATGATAACCTGTTCGTTCTAGGCGGATTATGGGGACAGGATTTCACTGTGAAAGTATTTGATATTAATGAATCTCTCTTAAATGAATACACTGTAGGTTCATATGCAACTGATATTAAAATAGTTCCTGATATCGTTTCTGCAAATGATAAACAACTCCCTAAAACTGCTTGCAGTTTAACCAATTACCCTAATCCCTTCAATTCAGAAACGACTATTTCATGTGAAGTTAACACCCAGAATACCGAAAACATACAAATAAAAATATTTAATTTAAAAGGCCAAAAAGTTAAAGACCTTACTGTCATTCTGAGCGAAATAGAAGAACAAGAAAAAAATAAATTCAATGTAATCTGGGACGGAACTGATACTAAAAATCAACCTGTTTCTTCTGGAATTTATCTTTATATAATGGAAATAAATGGAAAATCAGTAGTTTCAAATAAATGTATACTGCTTAAATAATTTAACCAAATTATCTATTTATCAGGATTTGGTTTCTGCTGGATCTGCTTTAATAATTTTTCTAATTCTTCAGATGAAAATTGACTTAAGCCGGTCTTATCAACAGGTGCAGACTTCAGCATCTGCAATATCTTTTTGCCCTCTTCCGAATCTTTATTAAATTTAAACATCTTCTCACTTTTTTGAGGGGGTGTTAATATTTTTAAGTGTTTTTTTTCATCTATAACAAATCTGATATAGAAGGAGTCACTTTCATTATTGTTATTTTGGAAGAAAACCCATACCTTATAGATCGAATCATTGAATTCGATCTCATACTCTACGATTTTTTTTATTTCATAGGTAGGGTTGAATTTATTCAGATCTACTTTTGAAAAATAGTAGTACATTTTCTCAAGTGTATTTTCTTCCAGGTTTTTTTTGAAACTCTTTAAAAAATCAATGATCAATTTATTGAGTTGCGGAGTTACGATCTTTTTTGTAGCTATAACACCCAGTTTCTTGTAAGTTTCAGCTTTCAGTTTACGTTTGATCCGGAATATTTTTTTTCTTAACGCCTCATATGAAATATCAAGTATGGTATTCATGATCTTAGTTTTTTCTTTTAATTGAAAATATAAGAGGATCATTTTTGTCTCTTCAATATCTAGAGTATGAAGAACTTCTGTAAAAGCTTCCTTCAATTGTGAATCTGTCTCTAGTGAAGGATCAAGATTGAATTTTGCAAGAAGGTCATGACGATATTTTGCAATGTTATCCTGATTTTTTTTAAAGCTTCTGTAATGTGATTGAATGTGATTCTTGGATGTATTAATGATCCAACCCGATGAATTCTCTTTATCAATGGTATCAGCTTTAAGAAGAAAGATACCGATAGTCTTCATAGATATATCATTAGCTAGATCGAAATTACCAGTGCGATATAAAGAATAATTATATGATAATTGCTGCAATTCTATTAAATCATCATCATTATATATCATTTTTCCCTTCTCTACCAAATTTGTTATAATATAAATCTATGCTGAGAATTCACGTCAAGAATAAATTTTTTAACTGTTGAGTTTAAACAAAAAAATTAACTATAGAGTTAATAAATAATTATTTGTTTAAAATCTTAAAAAAAATATAAAAAAAATACAAAAAATTTTGATGCTTGTACTATATTGATATATAATAAGTTAGAACCTTATTAATTTGCATAAAATAATTTATTTTATTTTTTATTGAGTGGCTGTGTCCCAATTTCTATATAATGAACATATATTAATAGGAAAAGAAATTAAAAATATTGGAGAGAGTTATGAAAAAATTGATTATTAGTTTAATGGCAGTTTTAATGTTAAGTACACTGGTTACAGCACTAACTTTGGATAATCTGGATATTCCGGACAAAATGACAGTTGAGGAATATCTTATAGATAATTTTGATAGTATAACATCGATCAACATTGAAAATCTGGAAGGTATTGAGTATACAGTGCTAGCTGTAGGTGAAAAATGGGTAATAGTTGTTGTTGGCAATGATATCTTTGTAATATTAAAATAATTGAGTATAATTATGAAGAAGATATATGAAAATGAAGATTATTTCATTGTTATCATTGATCATGAAATTGTTATCATAAAAAAATAATATTAAGAATAAAGAAAATTTTGAGTACCCGGAGCAGTTATAACTGCTCCGGGATTGAGTATTAGTGGAGCGGGAAACCGTGCAAAGATGAGGGATATTAAAATGAGAGTATTAATAGTGGAAGATGAGTATATTATTGCTCAAGATCTAAAGATGACAATAGTAAACTATGGTCATGAGGTTATTGATGTAGTTACAACTGGTGAAGATGCAATTGCTTATGCCAGTAAGTATTATCCGGATCTTATCTTTATGGATATTAATCTGGATAGTGACCTGGACGGAATTGAAGCAGCCAGAAAAATTAGAAAAACTGCTAACATTCCGATAATCTTTTGCTCAGCCTATGTTGATAGAATTACACAATACGATACGTCACTTATATCACCAGGAATTATACTTGCTAAACCGGTAATTGAATCTAAAATTCAAATGGCATTAGATAATTATAAGGATCTTAACAGAAGTATAATGTTATAATAATATATAATATACAAAAGTAGATAATCAAAATAAGTACTAAAAAGGGTAAATTTATTCTGAATCACTAAAAGAGTTTTTATAAGTTATTATAACGAGTAAAATTACGTCTAATTACACTTTAAAGCAAGATGAAAAAACTATTGGAATAATTAAGCATAAATTTACAAGTGTGTCGTTTTTTAACTAAATTGAAATTTGTATTTTGAAATTGGGATCATTCCGATCCAGCAGTAGCTTCAAACCTTTCAAGCAACTAATGTACGTTATAAGATCAATTAGATGAAAAAATTGAACTGCATATAAGTTATAAAAAAAATGTTTAAAATTAATGATCTCATTTTCACAGAAGATATTTGTTAATAATTTTAATATAGCAAATTTATTATTAAGTATTGACAAAAAAATTGCAGTTGTATTTTATATAAATAAGTTTAATTAAAATTTGTTAAGATTTGTGATTTACAACATAATTTATTTAATTGGGATAGCTATATGGAAGTAATTAGAAAGAAATTAAATGGTGCAGAAATACGTTACAAAAGCTTATTTGAAGAATCCCCGATATCCATATGGGAAGAGGATTTTTCGGAAGTTAGTCAATATTTACATACACTTAAAGAAGATGGCGTAACGGATCTTAGAGAGTACTTTACCAATAACACGGACCAGGTTGATAAATGTTCTGAGTTAGTAAAAATAGTTAATGTCAATAAAACAACAATTGAGATGTTTCATGCAAGTTCAAAAGAGGATTTATTAACGAATCTTAAAACAATTTTTACAGAAAATTCCTATAAAACTTTTGTTGAACAACTTATAAAAGTTGGAAACGGTGAATCTTCATACGAAGGGGAATGTATTAATAAAACATTTGATGGTGAGTATTTAGATGTTTATCTCCAGTGGTCTCTTACAAAAGAGTGCGAGAAAGATTATTCTATCGTTTTTGTCTCATTGATCAATATTACGAGCTTGAAAAATGTTGAGAGAGCATTAGAGGAAAGTGAACAGAAGTTTAGAACCATTACTAATTCTGCCAGTGATGCAATTGTGATGGTAGATAATACGGGAAAAATAAACTTTTGGAATAGAGCAGCTACCAGAATATTTGGGCGAACTCCTGCAGAAGTCATGGGAAAACAGATGCATAAACTGCTTGCGCCGGAAAGATATCAAACAGCTTTTAAAAAGGGTTTCAGCAAATTCAAACAAACCGGTAAAGGCAATGTAATCGGAAAAACGCAGGAAATGTATGTCTATCGTAATGACGGAACTGAATTCCCGGTAGAATTATCTATTGCTGCCATAAAAATAGGTGGTCAATGGAATGGGCTCAGTATTATCCGAGATATAACTGAAAGAAAGGAAAATGAAGAAGAGAATCGACGTCAAGGAGAGCAGATAAAATTAATTAATAAGATTCTCAGACATGATCTTGCCAATAGTCTTGCGGCAATTAACAGTTCAGTAAATATTTATAAAAGAAATGGTGATAAACAGATGCTGGAAAATATCATAAACAATGTAACAAAAAGCTCTGATTTAATTATGAAGATGAGAAAACATGAGTTACTAATTGCCTCTAATAATTTAAGTATTTATGACATAGGCATACATTTTAAAAAAATATTGTTGAATTATCCTAAAGTAAAATTCAGTATTGAAGGGAAAAGCAAGATATTTGCTGATGATTCATTAAATTCAGTTATTGATAATCTGATCCGTAATGCGGTAGTTCATAGTGGAACAGATCGTATAGATATAAAGATCTCTTCTACCCGAAATACTTGTGAAGTAAGAGTAATAGATTATGGCAAGGGAATCCCGGAGAATCTTCACCATAAGATCTTTGAAGAAGGATTTAAACATGGAGTTACCGGGCATTCCGGTTTGGGACTTCATATTGTAAAAAAATCAATAAAAAATTGGGGTGGAGAAATATTTGTAGAAGATAATGTACCAAAAGGTGCGATCTTTGTTATCTACTTGCGCAATGTGAGCTAAATATAATTTAATTAAAAAAAAGCCTTCCAGTTATCTGGAAGGCTTCTGTATTTTTATGTTAACCTATTTTTGTTCTAATGCGGCTTGAGCTGCTGCAAGTCTTGCAATTGGAACACGATAAGGAGAACAACTTACATAATTCATTCCCACGCTATTACAGAACTTCACAGATTTTGGCTCTCCGCCATGTTCTCCACAAATGCCAACTTTAAGATCAGCATTTACACTACGACCTTTTTCCGTTCCCATTCTAACAAGCTGTCCTACACCTTGCTGGTCTAATACCTGGAAAGGATCTTCTTTCAGAATTCCTTTTTGAATGTAGATAGGAAGGAATTTACCGGCATCATCACGGCTGTAGCCGAAAGTCATCTGTGTTAGGTCATTTGTACCGAAACTGAAGAATTCAGCTTCAGCTCCAATAAGATCAGCTGTAAGAGCAGCTCGAGGGATCTCGATCATTGTTCCTACAAGATAATCAATTTTACTATTTCTTTCAGCAAATACCGTGTCGGCAGTTTCCCGCACGATATCAGCCTGCAATTTGAATTCTTCAACTGTCCCGATAAGTGGGATCATGATCTCAGGTTTAGGATCAAATCCTGCTTCTTTCACATTGATGGCAGCTTCGATGATAGCACGAGCCTGCATTTCAGTGATTTCCGGATATGTGTTTCCCAAACGGCAGCCACGATGCCCGAGCATTGGATTGAATTCATGCAGAGATTCAACTTTTGCTTTAACTTCTTCAATAGAAATTCCCATTTCAACAGACATTATTTTCTGGTTTTTATCTTCGTGAGGAATAAATTCATGTAGAGGAGGATCTAATAAACGTATAGTCACTCCAAATCCTGTCATAGCTTTAAAAATGCCTTCGAAATCATCTCTTTGATAAGGCAGGATCTTCGCCAGAGCAACTCTTCTGCCGGCTTCATCATTCGCAAGGATCATTTCACGCATTGCCTTGATCCTTTCGCCGTCAAAGAACATGTGCTCTGTTCTACAGAGGCCAATACCTTGTGCACCAAATTCTCTGGCAACTTCAGCATCTTTTGGAGTGTCAGCATTTGTTCTTACATACATACGAGTATGCTTGTTGCAAAGCTCCATTAACTCTCCAAAGTCACCGCTAAGCTCAGGTTTTGTTGTTGCGATCTGTCCTTCATAAACTTCACCGGTAGATCCATTTAATGAAACCCAGTTACCTTCTTTATAATCAATACCATCAATTGTCATTATACGTGTTTTGTAGTTTATCTTGATCGCTCCTGCACCGGAAACACAGCATTTTCCCATTCCCCTGGCTACAACAGCAGCATGTGAAGTCATACCACCACGAGCTGTGAGAATACCATTAGCGATGTTCATACCTTCCAGATCTTCTGGAGAAGTTTCGATACGAGCTAAAATTGTATTATCAAATTTATCGGCTTCATCTGCAAAGAAAACAAGTTGTCCGGTTGCAGCACCTGGAGAAGCAGGAAGACCTTTCGCAATAGTCTTAGCTTTATTTATAGCTTCAGTATCAAATACAGGATGAAGAAGTTCATCAAGTTTATTAGGTTCTACCCGATTGAGCGCAGTCTCTTCATCGATGAAATTTTCTTTAAGCATTTCAATAGCCATTCGAACCATTGCCGGACCGGTTCTTTTACCATTACGAGTTTGCAGTAACCAGATTTTGCCATCCTGGATAGTGAATTCCAAGTCTTGCATATCATGATAATGGTTTTCAAGTTTAGTTTCAATTTCAGCTAATTCTTTGTAAAGAACTGGCATTGTCTCTTCTAAGGAAGGATAATTTGTTGCTCGATCTTCTTCGGTAACATTAGCAAGTTTTGCCCATCTTTTAGAACCTTCCAGAGTTATCTCCTGGGGAGTTCTAGTACCAGCAACTACATCTTCACCTTGAGCATTAATGAGATATTCACCGTTAAATATATTCTCTCCAGTTCCAGCATCACGGGTAAAAGCAACACCAGTAGCAGAAGAATCTCCCATATTTCCATACACCATTGACTGTACGTTTACAGCAGTTCCCCATTCACCAGGAATTTTATTCATACTGCGATAGTAGATCGCACGTGAATTATTCCAACTTCCGAAAACTGCTCCAATAGCTCCCCAAAGTTGTTCCCATGGATCATCAGGGAAATCATGGCCAGTTACTTTTTTAACTGCTTGCTTAAATTTAGCTACCAGAGTTTTTAGATCTTCAGTAGTAAGATCGGTATCGTTTTCAATGCCTTTTGTTTCTTTAAGTTCTTCAATGATCTCTTCAAAAGGGTCTATATCTTCTTTTGTTTTAGGTTTCATATCCAAAACTACATCACCATACATTTGTACGAAACGACGGTAAGAATCCCAGGCAAAGCGAGGATTATTTGATTTTTTTGAGAGACCTTCAACAGAGTCGTTATTCATACCAAGGTTAAGAACAGTATCCATCATCCCCGGCATTGAAACACGTGCACCAGAGCGAACTGATACTAGAAGTGGATTTGTATTGTCGCCAAATTTTGCACCCATAATTTTTTCAGTATTTTCAATTCCGGCAGCAATTTCAGCTCTTATAAGTTCGATTGTTTTTTCAACTCCAAGTTCATTCCATTCTGCACAAACTTCTGTGGTTATCGTGAAGCCGGCAGGAACAGGAACGCCAATAAGGTTCATCTCAGCAAGGTTAGCACCTTTTCCACCGAGAAGATTTTTCATTTCAGTCTTCCCCTCAGCTGAGCCATTTCCAAATAAATAAACTCTTTTATTTCCCATTTTTCGCATCTCCTTATATCATTTTTATATTTTCAAAATTCATATTATTAATATTATATATTAAAAATGTATATTTTTTTCAGAGGTTTATATGTCAAATTAAATTCAGTTTTTAAATTCTATTCAACGATTTGCAAATTATATTAGACAAAGAACATGATAATTATTATTTGTATTCATTATAGAAATAACATTGGAGGAATTTATGAAATCCAAAAAGATTGATAATAAATTCTTTATTAGAATTGATCCGGAAGAAGAAATCGTGAGTAAACTAACAGAATTTTGTAAAAATAATTCAATTAAATTTGGTAATATATCCGGAATAGGTGCTGTAAATAAGGTCGAGATCGGATTATATGATACATTACAGAAAAAATATTATTCTGACGAAATGAGTGGAGCATTTGAAATACTATCCATAAATGGTAATATCACTTCTCTAAATGAGCAGCCATATCTGCACATACATATAACTTTTGCTGATAGTAAACATAATGCTTTTGGCGGTCATCTTAATATGGCAATTGTAAGTGCAACATGTGAAGTTATTATAGAAGAATTTGAGGGAGAAATTGCGAGAAGTTTTGATGAAGAAATTGGGCTTAATCTATTAAAAATTTGATAAATTGTTTTAAAACTAAAAACTTCCTAAATATGCAAGTTGACAGAATTATGTTAAATGTTCCATCTGAATTATAGATTATTCTTTTTGAGGGTTGATGATAGCTATATATGTAGATAGTAAATTAAAAAGATATGAAAATAAGATCAAATTCACTTTTGATTTTATTTTTAATACGCTTGGTTATGAATTTAAGTATATTCATAAAATAGATCAATTACAAAAAAATGATATTCTATTCTATTACGGTTTGATTGAACCATCAATAAAGGAAGCTTACATTCTTGCCATGGATAAGATTTTATTCTATATACCGATATGTGCAGATCTATTCCAGCAAAAAGCCTTAACACTTGAAAAAATTAAAAAGAAAACTGAAATAATTAATCTAAAACGAAAAATACCGGTAATATCTGATAATGAACTCAATGCACCCATTCAATATTATAATAATGAAGATTTATTTTACGGTATTTATAAATTTGATGTTGTTGGTAATATCCTCTTTAATTTGGAAACTGTACAAACGATCGAAGCTGTAAAAAGAGATGATCATGGCTGGCTTTTAGATGATGTAGTTCCATTTCAGTCTTTTCATCAAGAACCTTATGTGAATATGTTGTTATGGTTAATTGAACGCTGCATTCAGGATTCATTAGAAAGGAATGGTAAGGTCTTTTTAGTTAAAAAAGAATACTGGCCATCTGCTGAGAATTTTGCTGCTTCTTTTTCTTACAATATTGATAAATTACACAAGTGGTCATTAGGTAGAATGATAAGCAGTACATTTGAAGATATTCTTATTTTTTATAAGATCAAATATGTATTTCATAGATTTTTAAGTAAAATAAAATATCTCCTGACGAATATAGAAGAATATTGGAATTTTGAGATAATTGATCAAATTGAGAATTTACACAAAATAAGCAGTACCTCTTTTTTCGGTACGGAATCGATTCTAAAAAAAGACATTGATTATTCTATCCATAATAGAGATATACAGAAAGAGATCAGGAACATTTATACCAAAGGAAACGAAATAGCACTTTTAGCTTCAGTAAACTCAGGGAAACAAGATATACTTCACAAACAAAAAGATCAGTTAACTAAGTTACTCGGCAAAGAATTGATAGGTGTGCGCCATAATCATTTCTGCTACGATCCAAGACTTACTAATGAATTTCACCGAAAAAATGGATTTATTTACAATTCCTCAATTGGATTTCATCAAAAAAGTGGATTTCTCAATGGATTGGGATTTCCTTTCTACCAATTTGGTTCACACGGTAGTGATTTAAGAAGCAGTTTTGGGTGGCATTCGTTAGAATTACCGATGATCTTTTTTGATGATCATCTTAAACTTTCAAAATCAAGTATGTTATCTTATGAAAATGCACAAGAAATAGTAGATCATTTAATTAAATCAATTGAATGTGTTAATGGTTTTATTTCTTTTAATTATTCAATTTCAAATTTCGATGAAATATCATATAATAAGCAGCTGTTAAATTATACTTTAGAAGAGATCAAACCTAAAAATGTCTTTATAGCTACCTTTATGCAGATAGCTCAATGGTGGAAGAAAAGAGAGAGTATTGAGATCTTTGAAAGTGAAGATAGATTTTATTTGTATTTTCCAGCTCAAACGGATAAATTTACAATAAGCATATTTGGTAATTTCGAGATTGATCAAGTTAAACATGCTGACGCTGAAATTAAAGAAAATACAATTCATTTTTCTAATATCAAGTTAGATTCTAAAATAGAAGTTGTTCTTAAACAAAGATCGCTAATCAAGGATGAGGAATGAAAAAATTATTATTAATTGCCTACTTTTATCCACCTCTAGGTGGTCCTGGAGTTCAACGTCCTGTAAAATTAGTAAAATATCTTGAACGGTGCGGGGTCTCTACTAATGTGATAACAGTAAAAGATATAGTTTTTCATTCCATGGATCAGAAGTTATTGAAAGAAGATGTTGCACGCAGGATTATCAGAACATCATCATTTGATCCAATGTCTATCTTGAAGAAAATATCCAAGACAAAAACTAATAGAGCAGTATATTTTAAAACACCGGAAAAGTATAAAAAAATCATTCGGAATATTTTCTTTATTGATGAAAAAATTGGCTGGTTACCTTTTGTAATAAAAGCTGGGAAAAAACTTAATAAAAAAAATGAATATGATGCGGTCATGGCGACTATGGGGCCATATACAAGTGGTGTGGCAGCTTATAAACTGGCAAAGAAGATGAAGACGCCATTAATTATAGATTACCGTGATCACTGGACACTAAATCCATATATCACTTTTTTTTCGAAGTTGCATAAAATACATGCTGTACATTGGGAAAATAAGATTCTGAATTTTGCTTCTACGATAACTGTAGTTAGTAAAACAATGAAAGATGATCTTATAGATGAGTTTGGAGAAACACTAAGAAGTAGAATCAAGGTAATTTATAATGGATGGGATACAGATGATTTTACCAATTTTGTGATAAGGAAAAATGAAAAATTTATCATTAAATATATTGGTAATTTTTATGGATACAGAACTCCAAAGTTCTTTATTGATGCTTTAGAATTATTAAAGTCCCGTGATCAGTTGCCCAATAATATAATTATTGAATTTACCGGTAATTATTATGCTGAGACAGTAAATTATATAAATAATTCAGAAGTATCAGACATGATAAAGCTCAATCCTCAAATAGAGCATAAAGAAGCTATAAAATCACTTATGAATTGTGATGCTCTACTATTATTCATTGCCTCTCATAAAGGTAAGGGAGTGCTTACTGGTAAGCTGTTTGAATATCTGCGCAGCGGTAAGGAGATCCTTGCTATGGTACCACCGGATGGGGAAGCTGCAGAGATATTAATCCAAAATAAACAGAACCTTATTTGTAATATGGAAGATGTTGAAATGATCGCTAAGAATTTTTTAATGCTTATTGAAACACTTAAAAATAAAAAAATTAAACGAGAATATAGTAATAAGTTCAGTAGAGAAAATCAAACAATAGAATTTCTTAATTTTGTAGAAGAAAGGTTAGAAAATTAATGGGAAGAATTAAAATAGTTCATATTCAATTATTGCCATTACTTTCCGGTGCTCAGAATGTTATGTTAAAAATTTTAGGATCATTAGATAAGAATAAGTATGAAATTTACGTGATATCTAAACCAGGTGGTCCTCTGGTGGAAAAAGTTCTAGAATCAGGTTATAATTACATTCCGCTTAAATCTTTTAGACGTAATATTTCTTTAATGGATTTTGTTGCTTTGATAAAATTAATAAGAATATTTAAGAAAGAAAAATTTGATATCGTTCACACGCATTCATCAAAACCAGGGTTTCTCGGAAGAATTGCAGCGCGAATAGCAGGAGTTCCCAAAGTTGTACATACCGTACATGGATTCGCGTTTCATTATGCACAATCACCACCTATACGTTTTTTCTATCAAGTTTTAGAAAAGTTTGTTTCTTCTTTCAGTGATTATGTGATCTTTGTTAACAATTATGAACGTGAATATGCAATTAAAAACAATATAACGAAAGCATTCAAAGCAATTACAATTGCTAATGGTATAAAGTTAAATGAAAATACAATAAAAGGGACTTCAAAGATAAAAAAAGATGTATTTGTTATTGGTAGTATATTAAGATTTGAAAAAATTAAAAACATTATTAATACTATTAATGTAGCAATCGATGTATGTAAAACTAATCATAAAATAGTTTTTTATTTCATCGGTGATGGGAAATTATTAGAAAAATGTAAGCAAATGGTTCGGACAGAAGATCTCGAAGAAAATATTTTTTTTCCTGGGTGGCAAAATAACGTTGAAGAATGGTTAGTTATGTTTAATGTTTATTTACTTTTTTCAACTGCTGAGGGATTATCGATCTCTATCTTAGAAGCTATGTCTATGAAACTGCCAATCGTTACTTCAGATGTAAAAGGGAATAATGAACTTGTATCTGATTTTAACGGAATTCTCGTTCCTATTAATGACGTTGACAGATTAGCAGTGGTTTTATTATCTCTTCCTGATGAAAGAGCAAGGCTAGAAGCATGGGGAGTAAATTCATATAAGTTAGTTAAAGATAAGTATAATATCATTGATTTTTCACGAAAATATATTGAAGTCTATAACAAAATAATGGGTGATCATGAATAATAAGTTTAGAAAAATGCTTTTGCTACTAATTGATATAGTAATATTATATGGGGCTCTATATTTAACATTAATTATTAGATCTTTTTCTCTTCCTGAACAAAGTTATGTATTAATTCATCTAAAGCCATTCAGTATTCTCTTTATATTTTGGTTATTTGTGTTTAATCTTTCAGGATTATATAACTTTAATTATGCTGTAAATAACCGTAAATTTTACTACTTAACTCTACGAAGTTTTTTGATCTGTGGATTATTCTCAGCAGTATTTTTCTATATAATACCAAATATTCTAATTGAACCTAAAACTAATTTAGTTCTTTTTATTATTGTATATGCGATATTATTTTTCTTATGGAGAAATATTTTTAACTGGATACTTAAAGACTATATTCCTAAAGAACAGATTGCAATAATTGGTTACAATTCTCAAGTTGAACAAATGATAAAAGAGTTTGATAAAATAGCAAATTTAGGATTTGAGATTAAATTTCTCTACATAATAAAAGATAATAATAATGAGTTAAAAAAACAATTTCCAGAAATTGATATTTACTATATTGATTCAGATTTGATTGATTTAGCGAAAAAATATAAGATTACTAATATAGTTCTTGTAATTGATCCTTCATCTTCAGAGAAGCTTAGTAGTATTTTGATCAAATGTCTTCCTTTAAAAATAAACTTTCTTAGTTTACACCATTTTTATGAGAATGTAACTGGAAAAGTTCCTATAGAGATTATTAATAAATCTTGGTTTTTGGAAAATCTTACTGAAGGAAATAAAAAAGTCTACGATTTATTTAAACGTATTTTTGATATCATTTTGTCATTGATTATCCTTATTGTTTCCATTCCATTTTGGATAATTGCAGGAATTATCATTAAATTGGAAAGCAAAGGGAAAATATTCTATACACAAAATAGAATTGGTAAAAATGATAAAAATTTTGTTATTTACAAATTTAGAACTATGCTAAATGGTTATAATTCAACACCAACAGAAAAAAATGATATTCGGATTACTCATTTTGGCTCATTCTTACGTAAAATCAGATTTGATGAAACTCCTCAAATAATTAATGTTTTAAAAGGGGAAATGAGCTTCATTGGTCCACGACCCGAACGACCAGAATTAGTTAAAGTGTTAGAAACGCAAATTCCGTATTATAATGAAAGAATGCTAATTAAACCAGGGATAACAGGATGGGATCAAACATCTAATGAATATCATTCTCCATCTTATGAAGATACATTAAAGAAACTTCAATATGATCTTTATTATATAAAAAAAAGGTCAGTTCTTTTAGATTTTAATATTTTATTAAAGACTATCAGTACGATATTGTCTAGAAAGGGGAGGTAATCTAATGAGAAACAAGTTAGTTATAGTTATGTTGATAATTGCAACAGGGTTATTTGCACTTAAAAATTGGAAAACATATACAAACACAACTTATATTTTTGATGTATTAGAAAATAACAATGAGTTGTATTTTGCTACTTGGGGTGGATTAGTGAATTTTCACCTTAACAATAATTCATTTGGAGAAACTCTAACAACAATTGATGGATTAGATAGTAATGATATTCGTGCCCTTGATTATCTGGAAGGGTCAAATGAAATAATGGTTGGAACTGCCGGGAATGGTATTAACAGGATCAAAGATAACAAATTTTTAACACCACTTACTGAAACATTAGGTTTACAATCAAATATTGTGAATGTTATTACCCATAATGATTCTCTTATATTTGTAGCTACTAAATTTGGAGTAAGTTGTTTCAAAGATGAAGCAGATTTTCCATTCCCACTTCTTTTAAATAATTATAATATAGAAAATGGACTTTCTGCTAATAATGTTACTTCTATGCAGTTAACCCAAGAAGGATATATCTTTTTTGGGACTAATACAGGATTAGATTTTGTCCATATAGATTCTTTAGAAACAATTCAATCATGGAATCATATAAATATTGATAACTCAATTTTACCAAGCAATAATATTTCTTCAATATCAATTTCATTAGGGGTAACAGCTATTGGTACCGATAACGGTATTTTATTTTCTGAAAATTTATATGATTTTTCTCAAGCAATATTGATAGATGAAGGTAAATCAATTTATCCAGTTTTTGTTGATGATCAAATAAATTTATGGTATAGTTACGGTAATTGGGATTTAGATAGATTGGTTCTTACAGATACTATGGATGTCGCTGTTGCAAGAATTTCTGCAAATGGAAATTTAGATACTTGGGAAAAAAATGAAAACGGATTAACCACAACAAAAATTAAAGGATTTAGAGAGATTAATGATCAAATATCCGTTTTTACCTGGGGAGAGGGATTATTTCTTCTTTCTGAAAATGAATGGGATACAAATGTGAAAGCAAATTGTATTTCAGCTAATTTAATAACCGATATAGAGATTGATTATGGCAATAAATTATGGTTAGCATCAGGTTATTATGGATTACAGCAATTAGGAAGAGGAACCAAAGGTGTTTGTAGTTTTGATGGGGAAATTTGGGAAAATTATACATCTAAAAAATACCCAGCATTAAGAAATAATAACGTATATGATATTGCTATCGATAGTAGCAATAGAAAATGGTTTTCCTGTTGGCAGTTTATTACACCTGGTAATGGTGGAATTAGTATTCTAGATGAAGGTCAGGATGAGTTTTCATTTCTCACGGGGCTCTCTTCATCTTATACAACTAAGCTAACTCCAGAAAATGATAGGATGTGGATTTCATATATGGGTGGAGTTGCCATTGCAGAAACTGTAAATAATGACTCTATTTCTCACACTTTCCAAACAGAATTTGATGAAAACCAATATAATATTATGTCCTTAATTGGAGAAAATTATAGATTTTTTGGAACTCTTAATAAAGGAGTACAATATTGGGATAATGATACTGATCCCGTTACTAATGGTCAAGATTGGATTTACCCACCTTCATCTGAATTGCGAACTGGTTTGATCCATGCAATGGAATCTAGAATTGTAGATGGAATTGAAGAAGTTTGGGTAGCTTCTGGCACGGGGCTTTTCATGTTCGATGGAATAGATTGGTTCTGGTTTGGTACAACAATTAAGAAGAAAGTCTGGAGTGATAATGAGTGGTTCTGGAATGCGGATATCCCCGATCCTGAATACTGGTATTATGAAGGGCAGGAAAGACTTTACGGTTCAATACCGACCTATCCGACAGCTCTTTTTACAGATCCCTTTGGGATGCTATGGATTGGAACTCAGAATGCTGGAATTACGATATTTGATACCAGTAGAGATAAATTCACGAATATAACTACTGATAATAGTCCATTGATTTCAAATACAATTACCACTTTTGCTTATGAGGCGAAAACCGGAACATTATATATTGGAACAAATTCCGGAATGAATTCCGTAGAAATTGGTATTTCCGCTGATATGAATCAGGAAACTGAGCTTTTTGATACTGTAGTATATCCGAATCCTTATTATCCTGAGAATGGTGAACTTTTGCGGATTGAGAATGTAGGATCCATTACTATGCCTGCGGGGAATACTTATTGCAGAATCTTTGATCTGGAAGGAATCTTGGTGATTGAAATGGAAAAAGATATATATGAACAATTTAGCTGGGATGGACTGAATAAAGCTGGGAAAAAATGTAGTTCAGGGATTTATTTCTATGTTGTTTCAGCCGCTGAAGGGCAAACTTCAAAAGGGAAAATAGTTCTTGTCAGATAATTCTAATATGAAGAAAACCATACTGTTCCTTTCAGCCTACAATTCTACTTTTGTGCGCAAAGACAGGAAAATATTAAATAAATTTGCAATTGTTAAAACAATTCAAATACCAAAGAGTAGAAATATATTTAAATTGGTAATCTTAGCTTGCAATATTTTTATCGAAACATGTAAAACAGACTTCATCTATTGTTGGTTTGCTGAACTTCCAGCTTTTATAGCTGTAATTTTCGCCCGATTATTGCATAAGAAAAGCATTGTTGTGGTTGGTGGTTATGAAGTTGCACACGTTCCTGAGATTGATTATGGTGGAATGCTAAATCCACGAAACGTCAAGAAAGTAAAATACATACTCAGGAATGCAGATCTTACACTTGCAGTTTCGCGTTCAAATAGGCAAGAGATTGAGAATAATTTTGTAACTAAACAACTGAAATTAGTCTATAATGGAGTTCAAAAAGATTTATTTTATCCCATTGGAAATAAGAAAAATATTGTAGTAACAGTTGGTAATATAACCAGAGAAAATTTACAGCGTAAAGGATTGGAAACATTTGTAAAAAGTGCTGAGTTTCTTCCTGGTATTGAATTCATATTGATTGGGAAACATATTGATGATTCAATAGAATATCTCAGGTCAATTGCTCCTGACAACGTTGCTTTTACTGGTTTTGTTAAAGATGATACATTGTTGAAGTATTTGCAGGAAGCAAAGGTGTATTTGCAGGTATCTGCTCACGAAGGTTTTGGAATATCGCTTGCTGAAGCAATGCTCTGTGAATGTATCCCTGTTGTTACAAGTAAAGGAGCTTTACCTGAAGTTGCTGGAGAATCAGCTTTCTATGTTCCATTTAATGATCCCAAGGACACAGCTAAAGCAATTCAAGAAGCACTAAGCATGAAGAGCGGTAAAATATTCAGAAAACATATCCTGGATAATTTTTCTTTGAAAAGCAGAGAAAAACAGCTTAGAAAAATAATTGAGGATTTTAAATGAACTTGAAAATTGGAATCGATTACATAAAACCTGGATGGGAGATAGTTCTTAAACAGATAGGTGTAAGTTTTTCAAAATTCTCTTTATTAAAACCGATTTTACTCAATGAATTTTCAGTGATAATTATTACTGAAACTCATAATTCCGAAGAAACTAAAATTATTGAAAAATTTTTGGATTCTGGTGGAGCAGTGCTTTATGCTGATAATTCAGAAATTGATGGATTCTCTTACAAAATGAAACGAGTTAACTCTTTATATGCATCTCAAGGCACTCCCTTTTCACAAATTGGAATTGTGGATATATATTCAAAGATAAAAATTTTCCAGTCAAAAGAAACGAGAAGTGTTGATCAAGGATTAGAAATTACTTCATTAAAACGAGGGATTAACATAATTCTACCCTTTAATGTAAATGATCTGATTCTCAATACGAATTCAAGAAGAAAGAAGTTCTATACGTCGAGAAAAGAACTTCCCTCTGAGATTGTTTCCACAGTATCAAAAGGTAAACTTCGCAAGATCGTTGAATTATCTTTAGAGTATCTGCATCATAAAAGAGATCTACCTTTTGTTCATTTGTGGCATCAGCCATTTATTGACAAAAATGTATTTATTTTTCGGCTTGATACTGATTTCTGTTCCATTGAAGATGCTGATGAAATGTATAAAATTTGCAGAAAAAATAATATTTCAGCTACCTGGTTCTTAGATACTGAATCAGATGAAAGAATAAGAAATTATACTTCTATGAAAGATCAGGAAATGGCTTTACATTGTGACAAACACTATGTGTATAATAGCATTGGGGAGAATTACAAAAATATTCAGAGGGCGGATGAAAAGTTAAAAAAATGTGGGATTAAAGCTGCTGGCTTTGCTGCTCCTTTTGGTGCTTGGAATACTTCTCTGGATATAGCTCTACAGAAAATGAAGTTAAGATACTCTTCTGAATTTACTCTTGACTATGATGATCTTCCATTTTATCCATTTTGCAATACTGAATTTTCAAATGTTCTGCAAATTCCAATTCATCCAATCAGTTTAGGAAGGCTGCATCGTTCGCATTTAAGTGAAGATGAAATGTTACAATATTATTTAGATATTTTAGAAGAAAAAAAGCTTTCCGGAGAACCTATTATAATTTATCATCATCCTCATCATAAGTATCTAAACATTTTTGATAAGATCTTTCAACATGTGAATTCAAAGAATTTTTGTAACATGAGTATGAAAGAATTTAGTGAATGGTGGAGAGAAAGAAGTAAACTTAATCCTGAATTTAATTATAAAGACAATAAAATTAATATAAATTATGATTCGCAAAATGTATTCGTTAAAATATCAACAAAAGATGGATATACAATTTCAAAAAAAAGAGAGATCAAAATTGATGAAATTTCTTTCAAACAACATTCAAAAGTAAAAGTAAAAAAAGATCTGAGAAGAACTCGTAAGTTTCATTGGCGAGATATGTTATATAATTATGAATCGGGAAGAAGTAAAAAAACTTTTAAATAATCAGGAAGATATATGAGAATACATTTAGCCAGTTATCAATCAATAATGTTGAATCGTGGTGGTCCAACCTACAAACTATTACATTTGAAGAAAGCGTTGGAAAAACTTGGAGTTGATGTTAAATTTTTCGATATGTGGGATTTCAATTTGAAGCTAACAGATGATGATCTTGTTCACATATTTTTATCTAATACCAGCACCTTTTCACTTGCAAATAATCTTAAACTTTATGGTGCAAAGTATGTTGTGAATCCGATTATATTCAGTAATCATCCTGCTTGGAAAATCAAGCTATATCAGACTTTAGAAAAACCTTTGAATAAGTTGTTCGTACGTTCAATTTCAGATTACAGAATAACTGAACAAATATGCAATAATGCTGAAAAGGTCCTTCCTAATACAGTTGATGAAGGTAATCTATTAGTTAAGGGTATGGGAGTAGATAAAAATAAAATACAGGTGATCCATAACGGAGTAGAAAAACGTTTTGCTGATGCGAGCTCTAGTTTGTTCCAAAAAAAATATGGTTTGAAAAATTTTATTCTTTATGTAGGACATTTGGGAGCAGAAAGGAAGAATGGAGTAAAAGTAATCAGTGCCTTGCAGCAAATCGATCATCCATCTGTAATTATTGCTGATATTTTGCATAATCAGGAAGGTGAATGGTGTAGAGCTGAAATTAATAAGAGCAAGAACATTAAATTAATAGAGTGGTTGAATCATGATGATCCACTATTTGCTTCTGCCTATGCTGCTTGTCATACTTTTATTTTACCTACAAAATATGAAACTCCCGGAAGATCAGCTCTGGAAGCAGGCCTTGCTGGAGCAAATATTGTAATAACACCCAATGGGGGGACTAAAGAATATTTTGGTGATCTTGCTGAATATCCTAATCCTCATTTAGTAAGTTCGATTCAAAAAGCAATACAAACAGCACTGAACAAACCAAGATCATCACAGCTTAGTGATCATATTAAGAAAAATTTTGTATGGTCTGTGATTGCAAAAGAGACTTTACAAATGTATAAAAGTGTTTTGAATAAATGAACCAGTATTTTAAGAAGACTATAGAATACGCTGCAGGAAACTTTTTTAATAAAATTCTGCTAATAATCTTATTACCAATTTTTACGCATTTCATGCTACCGGAAGAATATGCTATCTATACAAATTTGATGATCTTTTTCTCATTTGCTAGTTTAATATATCTTCTTGGTATTCACCAGGCTTTATTCTCACATTTTTATGATGTAGATTCTAATTCCTATAAATTTTCTTTAATTTCTTCAATTCTTATTGTTCTAATAATTGTAGGTTTGATCTTATCTAGTTTGATAATCATCTATAGAGTTCAGCTTTCTCAGCTAGTTCTTCGTTCAATTAATTACTCCAATCTATTTTATTGTATTGCTATTATTCTATTCTTTAATATGTTGTTTTCTATATCACTCAGTCTTCTAAATATTATGGAGAAGTCAAGGCATTACGCCATAATTAGTGCTATTCAGAACATCATTGTATTATTATTAATAATCTTATTTTCTTTAAAGAATAAATTTTCTGTTGAGTATTATTTTATTTTCCTGGCAATTGCTTCAGTAATTGCCTCTTTAATTGGAATTAGTCAGATTTTAAAAATAATGCAAAAAATGCAGATCCCACCGGTAGATAGAAAATATTTTTCATTAGAAATTACAGCATCCATGTTAAAATTTGGCATTATCATGATACCTGGAACCATATCTATGCTTATCTTGCAGGCTTCAGATCGTTATATGCTTACATATCTTTCTGCTAAAACCATGTATGATGTAGGTATTTATTCTGCCGGCTATAGAATTGGGATGATCATGCACTTTGTTGTAACGCTTATTAGCTTAGTTTATTTGCCATACGCCATGAAGATTGCCAGGCAGCCACAAGCACAAGAATTGAATAAAAACATGTTTAAGTATTACATAATTATTGGATCGCTTTTTGGAGCTTTGATTATTTTGTATTCTCAAGAAATCTTCCGGTTTATTATTGATTCGAATTACCTGGAATCTTATAAAATTGTTTTTGCTGGTGTGATATCTTCATTTTTGCATGGCATATTCAATATAATTTGTATTAATTTTTATATTAGAAAGAAAGCAGGAAATATTACATTAGCAGTTCTACTGGGATCGCTTCTGAATATTGCATTAAACTTTATTCTTATTCCTAGATTTGGAATTTTTGGAGCTGGTATTGCTTCTATCGTAGCTTATCTCTTCATAGTAATTTTTAACTATTCCATGGCTACATATTTGTATAAAATTAAATATCCAATTTTCCTGATCTTTTTGGGATTATTTATCCTTATGAGCGCAACTATTATCAATAACTGCCTACTATTAAGTTTGAATCTATTTATAATTAAAACTGCTATATTTGCAGTGATTATTGTATTGGTATTATTAATCTTGAGAAGAGATGAACAAATACAAAATTTGTTTAAGATACTGATGAAAGACAGGAAAAATGAAATTAAAATTTATAAATAATAATATGAATATTAAGTATATTTCTAACTTAATAAATGTGAATGAAACTGGGAAAAATCATGTCTTTATTATTGATTCTAAAGTAAAAAAACTTTATGAGAAATTATTTCAGATGATCAAGGATCAAACTAGGATTTTCATTTACAACGCTAATGAAGATACTAAAAATATCGATTATCTTAAAAGAATTTATAAATTTCTTCATACAAATAAAGTACATAGGAACAGTATAATTTGTGTTATTGGAGGAGGAGTTACAACTGACATAGCAGCGTATGCTGCTTCCACTTATAAACGTGGGTGCCGATTAGTTTTGATACCTACAACGTTGCTAGGTATGGTTGATGCTGCGATTGGTGGGAAGACTGGATTCAATTTCGAACATATTAAAAATGGAATTGGAAGTTTTTATCCGGCAGAAGAAGTGATCATTAGTTCAGATTTTCTTAAGACTCTTCCCACCAAAGAATATAAAGATGGAATTACTGAAATTATTAAAATGTCTTTTTTACAACAATCAAATTTACAAAACCTTCTTACAGAAGATTATAATATGGAGGGAGTCATTAAGGAGGCGATAAGAACTAAACTTGAACTATGTGAGCATGATCTGTACGATAAAGGTTCGAGAAGATTATTAAATTTGGGACATACTTTTGGCCACGTTTTAGAATCAATATCAAATTATGAAATATCACACGGAACTGCAGTTGCTGTAGGTATTCGAGCCGCAGCGATATTTAGTTTAAAAAGGGGTTTTATTAATCAAGAGATTCTTGAAATGATAATAAAACGATTAGAAAAATTTGCACTTCCAGTATCATTCAATTCTAAATATCTTCCTGAGATCATGAGAAATGGAGAATCTATTCTGAAACAGGATAAGAAAGCTGATGATAAGCTTAACCTGGTCCTGTTCAAAGGATTACAAAAATTATTTATATATAGAACTGATGAGTTAAATGAAATTATTAGTTTATTCCAAGAGGTTTCAGATGATTAAACATAAATATACTTTACGGCAAAATATTAAGTTTATTATTTCATATCCAGCAAGCTTATTTCAGTTCTTAATACCTAATGTAAAAAGGGAAAATGGCATCAGCATAATGATTCGGGTGAGAGATGAAGAAGAATGGATTGCTAAATCTTTACTTTCAATAAATAAATTTGCTGACGAAGTGATTATCGTGAATAATAATTCAATTGATCGCACTTTGGATGAAATTGAGAAAATACGTAAGAAACTTAGATTCAAGCTCATTGTAGTTAATGAAATATCTAATGACATCTGTAAGGTCAGTAATTATGCCCTTGCACTAACTTCTTATCGATGGATTTTCCGTTGGGATTCTGATTTTATCGCCTATACTTCAGAAGAGAGGAACATAAAAAATCTTCGAGAATATCTGTTAAAATTGAATATAAAAAAACACTATCTAATATACCCTATCACGATCAGTTTTGCTGGTGATCTGTTTCATGTAAAGAATGGTAGCGAAACTAATTCAGAAGGTTATATACACACTTGGCACCCAAGTTTGAAATATATAAAAAAGGGGAAATATGAGTATATAAAGTTTCCATTTTTTTATAAGATTAAAAGATTAAAACAAATCTTTTTTGTGCATATAGGCAGTGCTAAACCACTTCGTAAAATTTTGTATCGTTTTTTCTGGTTGTACTGGCAGTTCCAGCTGGATAAATTTCCTGAAATCGATCAATTTATTAAGCAGGAATCCTTGGAAAAATGGAATTGTTTGAATCCAGAAGAAATAGCTGTAAAAGAATTTAGAAGGTTGATACTACCGATTCGGGAATTTAAAAAGAGTGAGTTTGGAGATTATCCTGAACTGATGAAGGATGCTATTAAAAAACCTAAATTAAAAGTTATCTATAAAGATGGAAAACCTTTCAGTAGAAATGATTTTAAGGAAGACATTATTAGAAAATCAACTTAACGATCTTTTCCAAATATTCAACATCAACTTCATCAAAAGAATTTAGCTCTTTACTATCAACATCCATAACTGCCACGATAATGTTACCTTTCCAAATAGGAATTACAATTTCCGAAGCTGATCTGCTATCACAGGCAATGTGACCGGAGAATTTCTTAACATCTGGGATTACTAGAGTTTTCTTGTTATCAATTGCTGCCCAGCATACACCTGTATGTTTAGCAAGAACAAGGCAGGCTACACTGCCTTGATAACAACAAACTGTTAATTCTCCCTCAACTAACCGGTAGAATCCAGTCCAAAAATAGTAATCAAATTTATGATGCAAAATTGCTGCTATTGTGCTCATACGTGCCAATGGATCAATTGTTTTTTGAATTAATTCTTCGATTTGTGTTATGATTCGTTGGTATCTTTTTGACTTTTGAACCTTATCCATTATTTTCTCTTCTTATATACTGGAGCCAATGATAGAGTCATCGTTTCAGGTGTCAATTCTCTTAATAATTCAGCACTTATAAGTATTCTGGTTTGTGGGATTTCACAACGCAATCTTACTACAGAATTCTGATCTATCTTGCTGAGTTCGACTTCCAAGAGATTGCGCAGAACTTCTTCATCTTCAGTTAGTTTTGTAATATCAATTCTCACCATTGGTCGAGTGGGAAGAATGTGGAAATGAGTTTCAGTCAAGGTCCAACGGTATTCCTCTTCTGCGCTGTATAATTTTGGGTTTGATCGGGTAATCAACTCCCAGATGTGTATCAGCAAAAAAGATTATTCTCAGCATTCTTTAGCGGATCATGTTTTTTGAGTACAGGTTATAATAATACTCACGTTTATCCAATAGTTCTTGATGTGTTCCCTGCTCAATGATCTTACCCTTGTTGAGCACATAAAGCAGATCAGCATTTTTAACGGTTGAAAGGCGATGAGCAATAATAACAGTTGTTCTATTTTGGGAAAGTTCTTCCATTG